>Ga0115001_10000664_pt1 | contig 25732 bp, 13 predicted proteins | sample ArcticOcean_MG_C_12_FD_89869 | JGI IMG/M metagenome (GOLD analysis project Ga0115001, IMG submission 89869) | Marine microbial communities from western Arctic Ocean - ArcticOcean_MG_CB8_130 | ecosystem: Environmental > Aquatic > Marine > Oceanic | place: Arctic Ocean: Canada Basin | collected... | reverse complement strand
GATCATTCGTAGCCGCAGACGCAGTAGTAGTATTACTCACTCTCCGTAAAAGCTCTCTTCTAGAGAACACGGATTTGTCGTACTGACCGTTGTCCATCGTTCGATCGGTCGTTCTCTCTCGCTGTTTCGCTGTCTCGAAACTATAGTGCGAACACTAAAAACAAACCGATCATCTTCATCGTCGTCGTCATCGTCGTCATCTCTCGTTTTCTTGCTCTCTTTTTTCTTTAACGCCGGTATTTAATGTAAAAATCTTTACATTGCGTGCACTCGAAAAAAAACTAAAAACTAAAAATGAAACCCTAAACCCTAAACCCTAAACCCTAAAGAGAGATTGTGCCCCCATTAGCAAAAAAACCTAAAAACGCGTTGACTGCACAAAAAGACCAAAAGCAGAACACAACGACGATGTCAAAAGTACTAACGGTGTTACTATTCCTCTTCTTCGCGAGTCGAGACTGCGCTAAAGCAGACCACGCTGCAGAGACCGAGTGCCACGTCTGTCACGTGAACTACTATCACAAGGTGAGCATGGCATCGCGCGTTAGCGTTCGATTCATGGACAAAGTTTTCGTTCGTTTTGTCTTTTCGATCGTTTTTTTGTGGATATCTTTTTTTGACGACCTTGACCGACGACGATGATTATTGGATCGGTTACGTCGATGTGATTAATACGTATGCATATGGTTTCACGCGTACTGACGGTTACTATTCTTTATTTATGTGATGTGATCGTGTGTAAACATGAACAAGGCGATATCTACGCCTACGTTTATGCCGAGTGATGTGACCGTGTGCAGAGAGTATCAACACGAAGCGTGTTGTACGCTGGACACGGTACGAAAGGTGCCGACGCAGACGATGGCTGATTTATATGGCGCAGAGTATTCGCACGCGTTGTGCAATATCACCGGTTTAGGCGCGAGTGCGATGTCGAGCGCGTGTAAGGCGTATTTCGACGCCGAAAACTGCTTTTATGAATGCGATAAGAACGTCGGGAAGTTTCGTAAGTTTGATACGTGTAACGAAGAAGACGCGGACGTGCAGAACCATAACGCTTGGGAAATCGAAGCGATGCCGATTTCGGCGAGCGTCGCTGATGGGATGTTTCAGGCGTGCAAAGATGACTATTTCCCAAACGGAAAGAGCATTTGGGGCAGCGACGCGAATGGATGGGTAAGTTGGGAAGGACTCGTTAATATCGCCTCGAATGGAACCAACATCGGAACCGGGACTTGCGTGAAAGCCTCGGAAATATGGACCGATGGTAAAGACATGGTTGAAACTTTATGGAGTGGTTCGTTCAAGTACGAAGAAGATTCTTCAAAGGCGTACGTCTGGTCATTCGCAGAAGGCTCGACTAACCCGAACAACGCAAAGTTGCCCGAAGTGAAATATCCGCCAATGACGTGTGCGTACCACGCGAACATCGGTGCTTCTGAAATTGTCAACGCGAGTCAAACGTACCCAGACTATTGTCCAGTGGATTGGCACTTGGATGAAAATTCCGGGCACTCGTTAGCGGTTGCTGGAAACGACAGGTATAAATCATCGTCGTCGTCAAAGACAAAGTTGATTGCATTCGTGGTATCTTCCATCGCTGCTATGTTCGTCGTTGCGTAATATAATAAAAGTTCTTTTTTTATTAATATTCTTCTTTCCTTGGCGGAAACGTTGAAGTTGTAGAAAAAGAATCAAGTATGAATCTTCAAACTTGCTTTTTTTCTTTGCGATTTATATAGATTGTCGAACAACCATCGCGCCGAAAGAAATTGTTCACGGGGTGCCTAAAATCGGCTGAGATTGAATACCCATAATTACCGGATCACGATAATGCGTGCGTCGGGACCGAGCAATTTTTTTTTGTGCGATATGCGTGCGATTATAATTATATATATTGAACAATGAAAAAAATCTATCAATACCATCAAGAGCGGGATTTGAAGTCGTTAGTTTTTACCATTAAACTTTATGAGAATGAAAATGCTCATAAAGCGGTCGGGACTTGCGGAAAACAGATTAAGTTTAATAAATAATATACATACATACATACATACATACATACAGGTACTTCGATATACACAACAACAATAATAATAATAATAATAATAATAATAATAATAATAACAATATTATACAGCAAACAAAGCAGTAGAGTCGTCATATTTTGTGCGCAACGAAAAATTGTCCACACTTATATGCTGTGCAGGTTCTCCCTTCCAATACATCCTTATCAAAGCTTCGACTCGTTCGAGCATTTCAAAAGAACTCATTTTATGGTCGGCTACTCCAACGACTTCGCTCATTTTATCCGATAAATACACATTTCCGGTGAATAAATATTTCACAATCGACTTTAATTTCCCTACGCGTCTAGAATCGTTCGTTTGTTTCACTCCCTTTTTACTCGTTCTAAAACGTTGCCGTCCACTACTACTATTAAGAACTATATCTTCCGCTTTGATTAACTCGTCATAAAAAGCTCGCATAAAAAGAATAACGTGTTCGGCTTCGTCTCCCATTCTCTCCTCCTCTATTGCTTCTTCTTTAGATAATAAAGTAACTTTGTTTCCATCCCTCCTTATTCTACTCTTAATTCTTCGAAATAGCAGAGGGTCTTGCACGGCGCCTCTACCAATCATTACGCCATCTACGTCAGTTTCTCTTAACATTCTCGCGACTCTTTCGCAACTCGTCACATCGCCGTTCCCAATAACCTTTACGCCACCGAAACTCCTACAAATCTCAACCGCTTCGGCTATTTTCGTCCAATCTGCTTCGCCGCTATACCCTTGTTTCTTCGTCCTTCCATGAACGGTTAGAATTTTCGCTCCGCCTTCGCACGCAGCTATTACGTTCTCTCTGAATAAACTCGTGTCATCGAACCCGACTCTCATTTTCAAACTCGCGACTGCGTTTGAGCCCTCGCATCCACTACTTACCGCTTTCATGCACTCATAAACGAGTTCTGGATTTCTTAACAACGAACTCCCGGCGCCTTTCCCAGTAACCACGTTCGCTGGACATCCGCAATTCAAATCAACTCTCGGTGCTCCCCCTTCATCCGCTAAAAACCTGGCCGAACATTCCAGTAACTCCGAATTACTGCCCATGATCTGTGCAGATAGTAATCGTCCACGACCTAAACCACGCGCGTTCATCGCGTCCATAATTAATTCGTTCGAATCATAGTTCCCAATCGAGAGCTTCTTCACGAACTTCTCTTTCAAAGCGCCTTCAGGTAACGAAGATGGAATTCGAATGAACTCTTGACAAATATCATCGAAGTAATTCGTCTGTTTCAGAGAAATCGCTTTTCTGAACCTTCTGTCCGCGAGACCTTCCATCGGTGCCAGGAACAACGCCGCACTTTGCGTTTTCGTGCGGTCGAATAAGTTCTCGTAATACTTCGGAAGCGATGACGTAGATGACATAGTAGTCCCCGCACTGTTCTGAACTCGTTCCTTTTTTACCCTTTCTTATTCGAGAGCTGTGCTCGGTGATACGAACTGGCCTTAATTAAATACGTTGTCGCTTTTTCCCTACGCGTAAAAATAAATATTTCGACAGATCTAAAGTTTGACCATCGATAAGAAACTGGAACAAAGCGCTCGCACGTAAATACTTTTACGGTAAAGAAACGAGCGCGACAGAGATGAGCGGTAGTCATAATAGCCCACTCGCTTTAATGAACTGGACTCGTTCTTTAGCACGTCCTCTTAATAAAGAGCATAAAAACGCGAGAAATTTTAAACACCCATCCATCTTCATCAGCCAGTCAGCAGCCCAACATCACTAAAAATAAATATTTGACATAACATCAGATCTGGGATTAATAAAGTTTGACCAATAAGAAACTGGAACAAAGCGCTCGCACGTAAATACTTTGACGGTAAAGAAACGAGCGCGACAGAGATGAGCGGTAGTAATAACAGTGGTAGTACTCGTAGGAGTGGGATGTCGAAAATATTGGACGCGAGAGTGGCGCGCGCGACTGAGTCAGCGCGACTTCAGAAGAAACTTCGCGAGAAAGAAGGGGAAGAAGAGGATGATGAGGAGCACGAGGAGTTTGATGATGGCAATGATAACGAGTGTACGAAAAAGAGTGATTCGGTGAGAGAAAGCAAAGACGTAGAACGCGATCTGTTGGTTTCTAGAAACGCGAGGTTTGGGTACGACGACGTCCAAAGGAGGTTACAGCTATGGCGAGCGGAACGGCAGCGGCAGAAGGGACAAATAGAAATAGCTGTAGAGTTCGACGAAGCTGCGAACGAGGAAAAGATTGTAGAAATGAAACGAACGCGCGTAAGAGAAGAAACGAAGAGAGCGAGAGATTCAAAAGAGCGCTTTGATTTAATGAATACACCATGGAAATCACCGAGATTGAGTGCGAGGAGACGTACGGGCGAACAGAGTCGTAGTTTTTCGGCGGCGATGAAGACTTTGTTGGAGAATTCGTATTTGACTCCTGCTGAGATATATATAAAATGTTGCGATGAAGATGCGAACTGTCGCATATCTAGTAGGGTTTTAAAAGCGCTCGATCAGAACACGACGACGGGAGTAACAACAGCGGTCGCAGATTTAAAAACGTTGGACGTTTCGAGAGAACCACTGGGCGATGCTGGGGCGAAAGCAATTTCAAAAGCGATTGAGAAAAATAAGCACTGCGAAGCGCTGATATTTGTAAACTGTCAAGTGGGTATGGTTGGTTTTCTCGCAATATGTGAGAGCGCTTTACACGCTTCAAGGTCGTTTGGTGTTTTAAAAGTACTCGATTTGAGCGATTCACTAATATTGTCCAGTCCGAGTAATAAGGAAAATATTTCATCATCGAGCAGGAGTCAATCAGCAGCTACGCTTCCATCCGTACTCTATCAACTAATCGAGAATCTGAAAGTGATTAAATTAAACGGATGTGGAATATGTGAAATACACGGCAACGTAGCTAAATCGATCGCTGACGCTCTGGCGTCCCCTAACTGTTCGTTGGAGATTTTAGAAATTTCTAGAACGAAGTTAGGTAATCGAGGAGCGAAGAAAATCGGAGACGCGCTGACGAAGAATCGAACGCTTAAGAAACTTGATATTTCTTTGAACGATTTCAGTTCGCGCGGTTGCGTTTCGATCGCCCATGGGGGCCTGCGCGAAAACACGCATCTCAAAGAGTTGAACATATCTTGGAACTCCATCGGCGATATCGGAGGAGTAGCAGTTGGTAAAGCTTTAGAGTTCAACCGTGCTCTGCGAACTCTTGATTTAACGCAATGCGCGATTGCAGAAGAAGCAACGATCCAGATTTCAAAAGGATTGAGAAAAAATACAACTTTGAAAGAACTCAAAATGGACCACAATCGGTGCGGAGAAACTGGCGGAAAGAAATTGATGGCTATGCTTACGAAAAATGATTGTTTAACAACTCTAACGCTTGATGGCGTATCGTTTTCAGGTATAACAAAATACGCTGCAACAACAAAAACAACAACAACTCGCACAAAATCAAAAACAGTAGTATCAACAGCGTCACCGTCGCAGAAAAATGATAAACTGAGAAAAAATACTGCTACTCCACGCGCGAGGGAAGTTACATCCGTCGAAGAAATGGATATCGACGATGACGATGATGATAATGATGATGATGATAAATATATGATAGAAGAAGTCAACACCATGCCTGAAGTAGTAGAAGTTCTCCTTGGAACGCCTCGTATAGCTGGCGACAAAGTATCGCCTCAAGCCGTTCTCCCTTCATGGTCTGATAGTCCCTTTCGTCAAACGCCTATCGACGAGGAAGACTTATTAAATCTTCTTCAGCAACTGAAAAGCAAACGTTTATCGGATTTTGAAAGAGTAAGTAGATTGCAAATGGTGCGCTCGGCGTATCTGTTTACAGCCGCGCAAGTTGCCAGATTAACGCAAACATTTTTTCTTCCTTCGACTCATCGCCTCGCCGCCGCCGCCGCGTGTATGCCTCGAATTATCGATGCAGAAAATGCAATCGATACGATAATGCTTAGAAATGGGTTCGGTTTTCGCGACTACGACTCCGCGCAAAAAAAACTCGAACAATTGTATGGTAAAAGAAACGCTCTTTTCCGGGCACAAAATCCAACGGGACGATATCGATTTGATTTAGGTATCGATTCGGACCGCGCATTAGCGCAAAGACTTGCAGATATTGCTTCGAATGATGAGATGTCAAGACAGCGCTTTGGTGGGAAAAGCTGGCGTAACGTGAGCATAGATGATGGTCCGTGCGTTCCTGAAAACTTAACCGAAGCAAAAACTGGTATACCGCTCGTCTTCTTTGAAACGACAACTACTCCTAAAAATGAACGAAGAAGAAAACGACAGTTGAAACTTCCTGAACGCGGTACATTATCGCTTGATTTTTCAAGCATCGTTACTTACGCAAGTAGTGATGGAGTTCTATCAGAAAGTGATCATGATTTGGTTCAAGATGTTGAAAACGTCGAGTCGTATTTATTTCGAGGAACTACTGCTTATGATGAAGAACGACCGTCTTCTTCATCACCGTATTTTTCATCAACAGCTGCAAAAATGTGCGTTCTTCGTGAGAAGGCGGCTGTTTGCTGGTATCATCCCTTGGCAGCAAATAAACTTATTTTCTTCTTTCCGAAAGGTGCTTTTCGAGTCGAGGCGCTCGTCGCCCTCGTCTCGAGAATACCTACGCGTTTCCGCGATTTGTTCTCTCGATTATGTTTCTCACTTGGACAACTCAGTGGAATTGAGCAATGCGTTGTCGGTACGAGATTGGGTTGGAGGAATATACTTGGCACAAATATAGAGCAGTTAACTTTCAGAGCAAGATTCGATTGCTCGAATGAGGAGGATTTTAACGTTGCGAAATATTTATGCGAAAGAGCTTCCGAAGCCGGTGTCGATCAACACTGTCGAATACGTAACGTGCTCATAAACGAACGAAAAATGGCAAAAGATCCAGTTCAAGATTCCTCGTTATGGTCATTATTGACTGCGGAAAGCGTAACGCCCGTTTTAGAGTTTGATTACCTCGGAGCGGACGAAACTATTTTAAGATCGCTTTGCGAACGGGAGCTCGCTAGTTCCTCGTCTGCAGCCGCCGCTTCAACAGCACCTCTTGGAAGCGCGAGAAAAGATTCGTTTTCAAATCAATTGAGAAAACTTGGAAATAAGCTAAACTTCGCGCGTGTTTGTGAAGTCCATCATTATCATCAATTTTTCAGTTCTTCTGCTACGCAAATACCTATCATTACATCGGCGGAAGAAGACAAACGAGAAACTACTCTTATTAAATCGACGAAGAATACTACAACAACAGCAACAACGACAACAACGAAGAAGAAGAAGAATAAAAAGACGGCTATAAAGCCACCATCGACAACAAAAACAACGAAAAATTCATCAACACGTCCAGAAACACAACAACTCCCTCTTATCCCAGCTGAACCGTTCGAGACGTTCTATCGCTCGTACTTCCTTCACAACAAAAACGCAAACGCAATAAACTCCTCGCAGTCACAGATCAAACAAATTTTTAATACTCTCGACAAGGACGGCGGCGGTACTCTGAGCCTCTACGAGTTCAAGAGAGGCGCAATCGAATCCTTCGGCGTGCGCGTACCGAAGAAAATCCTCGATCCATACTTCCCCTGCGCGCAAGCATCATCAGTAGAGAAAAATGAAACTAACAACGAGAACGTTTCGCAAAATTTCAATCACAGACAGTTCCAAGAAGGCGTCGTCGATTATCTCACGTTCGAGAAGATCTGTTTACAATGGATGTGTGCGTAAAAACTCTCCATAGCACCGGGTTCTGTGCCATTAATAATTCTAATTAATCAATTAAATCACACGATATTAATATATATATCACTATTTACTTTTCTTTAAGCCGGCCCCTAATTTTCCCCCGTTCTGTAATTGTTTCCCGAGTTGCTTGATCTTCGCCTGCTCTTCCTTCCTCTTCTCGATGGCCGCGATGTCATCGTCGTCGAGCTCTTTCGAAGCCTTTTTCGGTTGTTTCAACGGTTTCTCGGTCCCGGTCTTGCCCATTTTCGATCAGGAATTCGTTTCGTTTATTAGAATGGAGAAAAGTGATGAATGTGGGGCATAATGCAAAAAGGGTGCCTTCTTTCATTCCATCGCGTAGTATTAAGTAGAGCGAATTAAAACGCATCCTTGAGAGATCATAAAAAAATACTTACTAAGTAATCACGCGCTCGCGCTCGAACACACTCAAAACGAAACGAATAATTGAACGAACGTCACAGAGAGATCGATCTCTCGCGTCACAGCGCGCTCCTAAAGTAATATACTCCTGTTTCAGAGCGCGTTCAAACGAGCGCTTGCTGGATCGTTGCTAGATCACTAAATAAATATAATCTTTGACCAACGTTTGCAAGGCGAGCACGCGTTCTTTCTGATCTCCCGCGTGCCTTTTATTACACAGATTAGTATTACAAACATGCGACCAATACGAGTCAATTCGGAATCTATCGAGTACTTTTGTCAGTGAACTTAACAGTATATCCTTAACTGAATGTTTAATAGCCAGAGCTTTGTGAAGACTCTGCATCGCTGCTATTTCTCGTCTTTCCAATACGCTCTCGTGAATACTTTTTTGGATAAGAGAGAGAAATATCTTTTAGTTTATTGACGCTTGCACAGAGAGAGATTAATAATAATAATAATAATAATAATAACATGATCGCACGAGTAAACGCGCGCAGCACTGAAACTAGTGCGGTATCGAACTCGAAACGAATGGTCGTTCTGATGCGAACACGCAGTCGAACGACTAGGATTGATTTGCGCGAATTCAGGAAACGAGCAGTGAATTCGAGATGTTGCGATAGTCACGGAGAGCATCGACGCAGTCTTCCTCGGAGGAGTCTGAGTGGTAGAGAAGATCGGCAGTTCTCTATAGCTCGTGGAGGAGATGAGAGCGCGTCGTCATCATCATCATCATCGTCGTCGTCATCGTTTGATAAAGAAGAACTCGAAGGAGGAGGATTTGTTTTAACGACCATTGAAGAAGACGACGACGACGAGAAAAAAATGACAAAACGAGAACGGCAACAAAGAAGACGAGATCCGAGAAAGAAGAAAGAAGATGCATACGATCGCTTATTTGAAGGCGGCGCTTTCGATAAGAGGAAGTTGTTGAGGTTTTTTCGACGAAGGCCAGTGAGAGTCGCAGGGAGAATGACGACGATCGTTCGTACTTTTAGGCGCTTATCGAGAGAATGGAAGAAACAAGATACAGTAGATGTCGAGAAACGGACGCGCGCGAAGTTATTAAGAGAAGCTTTATCGAAATTAGGACCTGTGTTCGTGAAGGGAGGGCAGACTTTAAGTCAAAGGCCGGATTTGATTGGTGAAGAAGCAGCGGATGCGTTGAAATCGTTGCAACAAGAAAATGAAGCATTTGATGACGAAATCGCGTTTCAGACCGTCGTCGAGGATTTAGGGCATTTAGGGCCTTTAGCTGAAGATCATCCATTTCAAGGATATGATTCGACTCTAAAGCCTCTGTTTAAGAGTTTTGGGACGAGTCCAATCGCGGCTGCGAGTTTAGGGCAAGTATATCGAGCCACGACGTGGGAAGGCGATTTAGTAGCCGTAAAGGTGCAAAGACCAAACGTTCGAAAACAAGTCGCTTTGGATTGGACGTGTTGGTCGTTATCATTATCAGCTTTGAAAAGATTATGGGGTTCAACGACTGATTTATCCGTTATCGCTGACGAAGTCGGTAGCGGTGTATGGCAAGAGCTCGATTACGTTTCAGAGGCTCGACACGCGGATGAGTTTAATCAAAGACATAATTGGCTCGGTTTCGTGCGCGCGCCGAAATGGTTTCCTAAATATACTGGTCCAGCCGGAAGAGCAAGAGTGTTAACGACAGAGTGGGTCGAAGGTGCGCATATTGCCGATTTACCGCAGGAAAAGAAATTGATTATGGCCCAAATGGCCGTCGAGGCGTGCGTGGCGCAATTAGTCTACACTGGCTTCGTCCACGCAGATCCGCACGAAGGGAATATGATGCTCGATACTTCGGACGATTCTCTAGTATTTTTAGATTTTGGGTTAATGGCTGAAGTCGACGGGAAAATCATGGAAGGGTTCGCGAAAGGCATTCAAAGCATGATTTCTGGAGATTGGCGACAATTGGCTTTGGTGTTCCAAGAAGTTGGATTTACGCCCGAAGTCTTTGAGAAAAGAAATCCCGACGACGCGCTTAGGAAGAAAGTCCCATACGTCGAATGCTCGTTGGACGAAATCGCTTTAGCCATTAAAGATCAGTTAGAAGGTGAAGCTGGTGGACGCACTCGATTCGGTGCTCTGGTGACTGGTTTAGCGAAACTATCGCTGACTTATCACTTCCTCACTCCTCCTTATATTATTTTACTCATCAGAACGTTTTTGACGTTAGAGGGTATTGCTGCGAAAGCGGATCCAAACTTTAACATTTATGAAGCCGCTTTACCTTATGCAATCCGTCGCGCGATGGCGCCCGCGACCCCGGACGGTTTCGAAGCCATGCGAAAAGCTTGGTTGACTGATAAAAATGAGTTGAACATGGATCGATTGCGTGAATTTCTAGGCGGCGTTGAAGATGGCAGCGAACAAAACGAAGATGAACAACAACAACAACAACAACAACAGAATAGTAAAAATAGTGTTAAAGGTGATGCTTTAAGGCGCCCGACTGAGGAGAGCGAAAAATTAATGGCCAGAAGAAGGGGAGAAGTTCTTAGCGGTATTCTCGGCGCGACCGAAGGCGCCGCCTTAAGAAGAATATCGCACGACGTCGATACGGGAAGCTTAGCTGCATACTTATATTCCTCCGACGCGAGCGGCGTTAGAAACAGACTCGCAAAAATGCTCTCTGAAATGATGGTTAAACCTACCAAGGGCGGTACTTTTTTGATCGATAAAAGCACGGATGAAGATTCGTTGGACTTACCAGAATGGCCCGAATCAGCCGGCGCTAGAAAGATTCGCGAACGTCAAGAACTCGCCGCGAGAAGAGCTATTAACGTCCTCCTCGGTACGCACTTAAACCGACTATGGAAATATCCTCTAGTCGCAACGCGATTATCCTTAGTCGTCTGCGTAATCGTTTTCAAAGCTTTCTTGATGGCCACTAAAGAGGTCTTCGCCGACGTCGTCCTCTTCATGGCGAAGAAATCTTTAGCTATCGCGTTCGCCCCTTTCCGTTTCGTTCGCTCGTTCATGCGTGGACGACTACCTCGCGCGACTGCGAAAATTGACGCGAAATAAATCACTCAAAAAAAGTAGTTTTCTGCATCGTTAGATTTTAATTCGTCAGAGAGAGTTGAACGCGCGCGCGCATATATATAGCACAGACAACTTTAAGATAACTTTAAGACAATTTGAACAACATTTATATATATACATAATTAATTATTACTATAACTAAAAACCAAAACCCTAAACGATTCTAGTTTCTACTTTCAAGAGAAAAAAAATTCAAAATCTTTTCTGCATTGAAAGCACATCAGTAATAATAATAATAATAATAATAATAATAATAATAACAATAACAAATGGCTTCATCGCAATCGAAGAAGAAGAAACAGGAAACGCCCAGCGCTTCGAAGAGTAAACAGTTATCAATAAACTCGTTCTTCTTTAAACCGAAAAAGGCCGTTGTTTTCATCGAGGGCTCGGATTGGACGAAGAAGAAGAAGAACGAAGAAGACCGTGACGACGAGGGAGATGATAACGAGAAGAAGAGAAAGACGATGACGATGAAGGAAGCGCCGAAAGAGGAGCTTTTGAACGATACTACTGTTATTGTTAGTAGCGATGGTGATCATGACGGTGATGGTGATGATGATGATCATGGGATGAAGAAGAAGAAGAAGAAGAAGAAGATGATGATGACAGAAGAAGAAGTAGAAGAAGTAGATATGACGGATGTGAACGAGAAGGAAAATGTTAGAACTGAAGGGTTTGAATTAGAGCGAGATTTGAGGAAACAAAAGGCGTTCACCGCAAAGTTAATCGCGAGAGCGACTGCTGCGAACGATTTGAACACAGTTAGCGGTCGCGGGTACGCGTTTAAGAAACAACGAGAGGAAGAAGAGCGAGATATAGGGACGGTACGTAGTAGCGACGAACGGTTAGATAGAGTGAACGATAGTGGTGGTGAGAAAAAAACACTGACGCCGTTAGAGATGCAAGTAAAAGAGTTTAAAGAGAAATATCCAGACGTTTTGCTATTGTTCGAGGTTGGATATAAGTTTCATTTTTATGGGAAAGACGCGAGGAAAGCGGCGGAGATTTTAAATGTCTTCGCCTATCCTGGGAAAACGTGGCTGCAAGCAAGTGGACCCGTGCATAGATTAGCAGTATACGTCAGGAGATTAGTGATCGCGGGAGAAAAAGTTGGCGTGGTGAGGCAAACGGAAACGGCTGCATTGAAAGCCGAAGGCTCGACGAAAGGAAGCGTGTTTACTAGAGAGTTAGTTGCTTTGTATACTCGAGCGACGATGGATGCTGGAGTCTCGATTGCGGCAGAGATGGAGCAAAACGAAATAGGAAAGAGAGATAGTAGTAGCATTATAGGAGAAGAAGAAGAAGAAGAAGAGAGGAAGAAGAGCAGTGGAGATGATAATAATAGCAACGATACGCAACATCAAAATCAAAGAAGAAGTGTTGGATTACAGCAGTGTGGACAGCAGCTTTCGAACTATTTGCTTTGCATATCGGAAGAACGAAACGAGCATAATAACGATAAAGTTGAAATCGCACTCGTTGCAATCGATACGAGCGTGGGTAACGTTTTTCACGCGCAATTCGAAGATGACAGTTCACGTTCACGTTTAGAATCCGCGTTATTAAAAATTGCGCCTTGCGAGATCTTATGGAATAACGCTGGAGAAATTTTGAAAGAAAGCAAGCGCTTAATAACCGCGTTGTTTCCAGATGCGCGCGTCGAACAATCACAATCGATGCAATCGAGTCTTTCAATTCAAGAAATCCATGAATATTTTGGAGTTGCAAACGCTGAAATGATAATCAAATTTCCGCGTTTGCTGATTTCTACTTTTGCTGCGGCACGAGAATACCTCGTCCCGTTCAAGCTCGAAAATGTGCTCAAACTAGCAAAATCAATCCGGCCGTTGGACGACGTAAAGTCGGAGATGATTTTATCTCCAAACACGATTCGACAACTCGAAATTTTTCGCAACTCCGACGACGCCTCGTTTAACGGAAGCCTCTTATGGCTCATTGACCATGCAAAATCAAAATCTGGCAGTCGCGAACTCTCACGGTGGGTTTCAAGACCTTTGCGCGATCGCGCGGAAATTGATAAGCGATCGTCTGCCATCGAAACTCTCCGAGAAATGAATAATAACACTTTTGCGGTTGCCATACTCGAGAAAATCGAGGAAACGCTTAAGAAATCACCCGATGTTGAAAGAGTAATCGCTCGAACGCATCACCTCAACGCGACGCCAGCTGAATTCGTCTCTGCTATGCAATTTTTCATCACATTCGGGAAAGTGTGCGAAGAAATGCGATGTGCGTTGCAGCAGGAAAGTTTTACGAAGACGTCGGTATTTTTGGACGAACTTTTGAGCGCTTGCGCGGATGAAGCAACGATACGGACGTGCGAGAAAGCTCTACAGGCATTGGACTTGGACAGAGCAAATTCGAAAGCGGGCAATTTAGGCTGTTCGCGAGACGCGTATGTCGGTTTATTCGTATCGGATAACGACGATAATTTGAAAGCGTTTCCGGAAGTTTTCCTCGCGCAGAAGAATCTCGAATCGTCAAAAACGACCATGGATGCGTTGCTACCCTCGTTAGCTGCTCAAATTCCGGGTATGATCAAAGGTGCCGAGTTATCGTACACTTCAGTCGGTGGCGCTTCGGGCGCAGAATTTCTCATTGAAATCAATGATAAGTTGAAGCCACCTAACGATTGGATTAAAGTCAGCGCGAACAAATCGAAGAAAGTAATTCGTTATCACCCACCAGACGTTCTCGAGAACATGAAATCACTCGAAGCAAATAATGAGAGGCTCGCGCTCGCGTGCGAATCTGCCTGGAAAAAGTTTCTTTCAGAATTTTCGCGAGTCTCGTATGGAGAATGTCGTCAGGCTGCAAAAGCGACGGCTAAGATTGACGCATTAAACTCGCTCGCGATCTTATCAATGAATGATGGGTATTGTCGACCTGAGTTTTTCGATGACGATGACGATAATGCGCCAGCAAGAATTGAAATCGTTAATGGACGACATCCAACGTTAGACGCAAAAATGGTCGATAAGTTTGTTCCGAATTCGACATCTCTCAATATTCGCACACGAGCGATGATTTTAACTGGCCCGAACATGGGAGGAAAGTCATGTTTTGCACGACAAGTTGCTCTCGTAGCAATACTCGCTCATATTGGTTCGTTCGTTCCAGCACAATCGTGCCGATTGTCTGTATTGGATGGCATATACACGCGTGCCGGCGCTGCTGATAATCTTGCGCTCGGGCAATCAACGTTTTTTCAAGAAATGAGCGAAACGTCCGCGATATTGAAGTCGTGTACGAAAAAATCGCTCGTTATTCTAGACGAACTCGGAAGGGGCACTTCCACATCAGATGGATATGCTATTGCCTCGGCGACGTTACGCTTGCTAGTTACGAAAGTGCAATGTCCGCTTGTTTTCGTGACGCATTTTTCGAACCTTGCAAAGACATTTTTCGACGAGCATTCGAACGAAGTGTTTTGTTGCTTTCCTTCTTTCATGAAGCAAAACGACGATGCCAACGACGACGAGAAGAAAATTACGTTCTTATATTCTCTCACCGAAGGCGTCGCTCATCGCTCGTTTGGACTAAACGTCGCCTCCATGGCGGGTTTGCCAACGAAAGTGATTGACGTAGCCGAGCAAAAATCACTCGCGTTTGAAACGAGAGACTTGAAGAGAATGCTTAAAAACGCGTTGATGAAGAAAATGTAAAATAATAAATAGATTGTGCTACTGGTATAAATAAATAAATACATTAATATATCACAGACGCGCGGAAGCAAGCTGTTTTTCGCTTTCTGCCGCTGCAATTTTCGCTAATCGTTCTAATAAATTTTTCTTCAACCTCGATTGCGTTTGAATGACTTCTGGCGTTGGGTAAATTTTCACCTCTGGCGTATAATGCAAAGGTGGTGGTGTATTGAACATACTCTCATTTCTTCTGCTACTAAGCGGCGGCGAAAGTAGTGCGTTCTCTTGATCGCTTTTCATCACTCGCCTCGCAGGTCCTAACGAAGAACTCAGTGGAGGAGTAGTGCTAAAATTGTTCTTCTTCTCCGAACGAAGGGGCGTTGTTATACTTCGTTCGTTCCCGATCGTTACCCTTCGAGGCGTGTTCTGAATTGTTATTGGACTAAACTGGATCAAATTCGGACTATTACCATTATTGTTCTCAACCATAACGCGTCTCGCTGGCCCTAACGGCGACGTTCGTTTCTTACTCGACTCGGGCGTCTTCAAAAAATGTTCTCTATCGAACTCGTTCACGAACTTAAACTCCCTCCTCGCAGTCGCAGTCGGAGCAGTCGTAGACGCTATCACGATATCATTTCTCGCACTCCTTCGCTCACTTAAACTCTTCTTCTGAAACAGCTCCGGCGTATGCTCTGAGCGTTCTTCGAACTTCAACTTCCTCAGAGCCTCTTTGACTCGTTCTTCGGCTTTTCTTTGTCTCTCGACCGTTTTCGGTTCTGGATACTGCGTCTTCAAATCACTATCGCGCGTTTGCCTCTCGCTGAACAGATCTCTCTCGTTCTCGCGTGATTCTGTTTCGGGCGCGTGTCTATAATCATCATCATCGTCGTCGTCGTCGTCGTCGTCGTCGTTCTTCTTCCTCCTGCCCTGCGTCTTCCAGTCGAAACAATCTTCTTCGTTCGTTTTCATGGTCGCTCTCGCATTTCTTCGCCAAGTAGTACGAGTACGATTCCAAAAATCGTCGTCCTCGCCCGCTCCTTCCGCTAACGTCTTCCGAAGAAATCCATCGATTGCGCTTAAATCGTTCGCTTTCATTCTCTCTTACTCTTACTCTTACTGGTATGTTTACAAAAAATGCGGATTATAAACTCGATTTCAAAAAGATTTCTTCGCCTCGTTTTGAATAATAATCAATAATGCCGCTTTTCCATTTTCTCTGTTTTAATACCATGACGGTTGGTTCTACGTCTTTTTTAGACGAAACAGAATCCCCCTCTGTACCATCGAACAATAGATCGAAATAGCTTTTCTGCCCAGTGCAGCACATCAAGCAGGTGTTTCCGGCCATTACATACTTTTTAGACGCATAGTACTGTTTCCATATCTCATGCAAAAGTAGTGAATCCACACTGCATGAACATAAAAGATATATATCAAGAACACACGAATTACTTTGACGAGACTTTGCCAAAGACCTTGTTTTTAGACGCGCGAGGGGTAGCCAGGATCCATCAGCAACGTATCTATTTTAGACGCACGTCAGTAGTAAGCCTCGGTCAATAAGAGGCAAAGCTCTTGCGAAGAACGAACTGAAAGAAAGAAAGAAAGAGAATTCGCTCTGTGCGATGAACAGTGTTCCTGCTAGAGGCGTGATCATCAATTGCAGGAATAGGAGAAGCAGTACTAGTCATGAATGTTTCGATAGGAATCGTAATAAAGTGTGCGCTTTGAGAAGTAAACGAAGAGAGACTTCAAGCTGCGTGTTATCGACGACGACGACGACGACGACGACGACGACGGCTGATGATGACGATGATGGCAGTGGTAACAAAAACGACGACGAAGGAGGAGCCTTTAATGACGATGACGATGATGATAAGAACGAAGGCGAGAACGAAAGCAGAGAGCGATTTCAATGGCCATCGGAAATCCCAGAATGGGCGAGGGTATCACAAGAAGACGTCGTAACAGTCATCGTCACGTTCGCGATATCGATCGGGTTCAGGACGTTCGTGGCCGAACCGAGATACATACCGTCTCTGTCGATGTTTCCGAACTTTGATATCGGCGATAGACTAATAGCGGAGAAGTTAACGTATAGGTTTAGCGGACATGGCCCTCTAGTTGGCGATGTGATCATATTTAACCCCCCCGAAACCGAAAAGACGAAAACGGTCTATAACGAAGTCTTCATCAAACGCGTCGTCGCTTTAGAGGGAGACGAAGTCGAAGTGAAGCAAGGCGAGTTATTCGTGAACGGTGTATCGCGTGGGAAAGAACTAAAACTTGAACCTATTAAGTATACGTTCCAGAAATACGTCGTCCCAGAAGGCGATTTGTTCGTCATGGGCGATAATAGGAATAATTCGTTCGATTCGCACGCTTGGGGGCCTTTACCGAAATCGCGCGTGATCGGACGCGCTTGCGCGAAATATTGGCCCTTGAAAGCTTTCGGTCCTTTACCATCCTATGCCAAGGTCTCGAACGTTGTCGATCATGCCAATAGTACTATTAATAGTGAGAAGAAGTAGTCATTTGTTATTATCGTACGTAAAATAAGTTTAAAACGCGCGTGCTCTACATTACAACATACTTGAAACCCTAAATTTCTTATAAGCAAGTTAACCACAAAATCTAGTCATCACAAATCCTAAAAACGACTCCGCCTCACTCAAAACACGCGTTTAAAAAAAATGGTGCAACTCATTGGAAACTTCGATTGGGTTTCGTTATGTTTACCCACGGTCCCTTGGGGCAAGAGTACGCGCAAGATGCAGTTCTTCAGAAAGGTTCGTAACATCATTCATCGAGTGAATACGCGCCGTTTCTTCTTCCTCTTCTTCTTCCCGTTTTTTGCGTTTCGATGTTCAAATCTTTACGTTATCTCTTCAGACGTCGTCCGTATTATTTGTTGAATGGTAAGAAATGGTCGAATCCCCAAAAAGTGATTCTTCGATGAAACAGTTCGTCCAATCGAAAAAAAGGATTCAAAAACGATCAAAAACGAGCAATGAACGCTAGTTGTTCGTGTTCGTGAGTGTTTTGAGTGCGCGCGAGTGTTGTTTGATCGTGTTCTTTTGATCGTTCAACGCATGTTTGTTTACTGATCGCGTGTCCCTTCCGAAAGGGCGCAGCAAAAGGAAAGGGGGATTAAATTTTCCGGCAAAATAGACAACCTTTGCTTTGTCTTTGAACGACGACGACGCTTGACTGACTGACTTATCATGAATATTATTATTATTATTATTGTTATGAATGAAACAGAACGATGACTTGCCAATTTTGGTCGCCATGGTCATGGGCCTTCAACACGCGTTTGCCATGGTCGGTGGTCTCATCGTCCCCCCGTTTGTCGTGATGAAGTTCTCGGTCGCGTTTGGCGACGTCGAGTTACAACAATACGCAATCGCGGTTTCATTGATCATTTCTGGAATCTGCACGATTATTAACTGCATTCAATTTCCAATTCCGGGCACGAAATACGTGTTTGGTACTGGTATGCTCTCTGTCATTGGAACCTCGTTCGGCTTTTTGCCAATTTTCGAAACCGCAATTGCGCAAATGAAGGCGGAAGGAGACTCTGGGAAAACAGCGTACGGCAAAATGCTCGGTACTACAATGGTTTGCGCCTTATTTGAAGTCGTCTTGTCATTCATTCCGAAAACTACTTTACGCAAATTGTTCCCGAACATCGTCACCGGTGTTGCGGTCATGCTCATCGGTGCTGGATTGACTGGTACTGGTATTAAATATTGGGGCGGCGGCGCTGTATGCGCTGAAATGGCATGGAAGAACAACGCGCAAGTGTATAATTTGGTTGGCATGCCAGGCCAAAACGGCGCACCCCCGTTAGCTCCATCCATCGTCTTTGCAATCCCAGGTGGAACTAAATTCGCCAACGGTGGAGTTAAATCTGTCTGTGATGGATCTGGTGATGTCAAGTTGCCTTTTGGATCGCCAGAATACGTCGGTCTCGGTTTCTCCGTAGTCTTTATGCTTATTCTTGTCGAATTATTCGGCTCTCCATTTATGAAGAATTGTAACGTCATCATCGCATTACTCTTTGGTTACATGTGTGCTGGCGCCGCCACACACAACGGGCTAAAGTATGTTCCAGACACAAAGATTGAATCCGCCGAGCCAATCACTTTTGCGTGGGTCGAAAACTTTCCAATCGGCTTTTACGGCCCAGCGGTATTCCCACTTCTCATCGCATTTCTCGTTACGTCGGTTGAAACAGTCGGGGATTTAACTGCCACATATGAAGCTTCCGAAGAAGACGTCGAATCTGAAGAGTTTGATAAATCCGTTCAAGGCGGGTTGTTATCTGATGGCATTTGCTCTTTCTTTTCTGCTCTCGGAACTGGTATGCCAAACACGACATTTTCTCAAAATAACGGCGTTATTTCACTCACGAAATGCGCTTCGAGAAGAGCTGGTATTGCAGCCGGTATTTGGTTAATCGCTTTAGGTGTCTTGTCAAAGATCTCGGGTATCATTTCGTCCATTCCAGATTCAGTCATTGGCGGTATGACGACGTTCTTGTTTTGCAACGTCTTCGTCTCTGGCTTAACTGTCGTTGCCAAGGCTGACTTGAACTCTAGACGTAACAGAATCATCTTAGCCGTCTCCATGGGCATTGGATTGGGTGTTGCTGCTGTCCCGTGGATTTTCGCCGATCAGCGTGGTAACGGCAACGCCGGTTATGCACCATTCTGGGCGTGCACCGGTCCCTTCAGACATTACGGGGGCGACTGCACTAAAGGCGAATCTTCGATTCGCGACGGTGTCGTCCTCTTCTTGTCTACACCATATTGCATCGGTACCATTCTCGCCATGTTCTTGAACGCAATATTGCCGGTTGATATGGAAGTCATCGGCTACGGCGCCGATGAAGGCAAGGCGTAAATTTAAAACACGCCTTCGCTCTCACGCGTGATAATAAGAGACGTTATCGATCGATTCGAAGTAGTCCACTTTATGACTAAAAGATATGCATGCATGTATATATTTATTTCAATGATAAGAAAAATGTTATTCACTATGCGTTCGTTTTATCGTAAATTTTTGAACCAATCCCTGCATAGTTCCCTTTTTCGTGTTTTCGTGTTTCGTCCAAACGTGCTCCTATCGATTTATTAGCCCTTTGATTTTTGAACGCGCACGGTTAGTAAAGAGCGAAAAATGATTCGCAAAATGTCATAATTAAACTCGTTTATTATCAAACGAAACCTTGTCTCGTTTCTGTCATTCGGAAAACAACAACGCTTCGATTTCGGAAAACAACAACAAATGCGCTCTGTGCAATGCGCTCAGAGAGTGCTATGGCACGAGGAGTACCGATCAAGCGCGCGTTGCACTGCGTTTACTTTGCACAGAAACTCGAGCGCGATCGTTGGAAGAAATTCGTCATCGTCATCTGAACAACGAACAATAACGTCTTCTTCTTCTTCTTCTTCTTCTTCTTCTTCTTCTTCTTCTTCTTTGTCTTCTTCGCTAGCGTTGGGATCGAAATTGAAAACTGGACTTAAACGGCTAAAGCGGACGATTAAAGCGACCGCTGCAAGCGATGACGATGAGAAGAAAAGCACGCAGACGATGATGGCAAGAAAAGAAGAGGAAGACGTACCACCGTGGGCACGAAGAGATATCGAACGAAAAGAACAAAAAGGCGAATTCGCGTGGCCAATTTTCCTATTACTTTCCTTGATCACGCTGTTAGCGGCTACTGGGAGCGTATTCGAATGGACGTTCGAGAAGCCTATTTTCGGTGTAGTTCAATCAACGAGCGCGTTATATAAGCCCATTTTAGGGTGGTTCATTGTTACTGGGTTCCCGTTAAGTGCGTTCTTTTGGATGAAAGGGATCGACGGCGCGAATAAAGCGAGCGCGTTGACGGATAAAATGGACGGGTACGATTGATTATTGATTATTGGTAAAATAGAGAGAGTTTAGTGCTGCCAAGCGTTTGAAGTATACAATTGATTGATATATAGTACAATTTATTACAACTTTTTACGTGCGGTTTTTTACAATTATAATCCCATTATTTATTCCAAAACTCGTTCCACCCTCCATTGAGATCGTCATAGGCCCCGCAGCCGTGCGATACTCTTTGAAGTTTTTCGTTATTATTAACAACATTCGTGCGATCATCGGGAGTATATTCAATGAATTTTAAGCTTTCGTGCGTTTTTTCTGGTACTCCAGAACAACACGGGCATCCACCTATTAGTTTTGGTCGCCCGGCACAAACAAAAGCCTTGTAATTTTCTGCGTTTTGACGAAAATACGTATGCGTGAACAAAATGCCGTTTTTATTTTGAGCGTTGTTTTCGCAAGTTTCATCGAGCGGTTTATTCGTGATAACATCGCTCGATAAACTGCCATGATCGAGTCGCCACCATCCTAACGCTTTCATCGCGTCTACTCGTTTCTTTGCTTTGCTATAAACGGCGTGAACGGCAACGAGGCCACCGCCGCGACTTGCTTTTCCTGGCGCACGCATGACTCGCGAATCGCCCTCGTGTGCGAGACATATTGGATGTTCAGTCTTGTCAGTCTTCCCGATTGTTTCTCTGAGCGAATAGACAGTTTTTGTGCCATCGGCAACGCCGCGGAGGCAACCGCGGCCGAAAAACCAATCGGGCGCACCGGCTACGAGCTCTGGGATGATTGCATCTGAACCATCGTCAGTTTTTCTGTTTGAACCAGGTCTAGAAATTTCACAAAACGATAAAGGCGCTGATTTTCTCTCCTTATCGACGATATATTCGGCTACATCACAACCGTTATGCGGACATGGTGGTTTTTGTCCAGCGTAGAACGATTCTAAATCCTGACCAGTTGCAACTTTCCAACTTCCAACGATGAATTGATTGAAGACTTCTCGAAATATTGGCTGATCGAGTAAACGTTCGGCGTTTGCATCGGGCGTTGGCGCACCTCGCAAAATTGTAGAGAACTTTTCGTTCAACTTTTGGAAAAATGCTGCTAAAGCGGTATCTTCGTGAGGCACGATTTGCGATTTGCGAAAATAAATCAAACCAATGTTGAGAAGAGCACCTGGAACGCTATCATCGCATAGTTTCACGCCTCCATGTTTACCGCCCAAGTGCATTGCTAGCCGTTTATGGTCCGCTGGAAGATTGTTTTCATCCGATTTCCGGTTACACTGTGGACGAGTATTAGGAGCAAACAAATCCGTTTGCGCTACTACTCTAAATGGACTCAGAAGTGGACCGTTTAATATCGGGTACGGATCTTCCAAAAAGACGACGTCGGAATCAACTCGCATTACGCTATAGCCAAAATCCAAAGCCTGCGAGACTAACAACCACTGTTGCATCCATAGAAGGAACATATCCCCTTTCTTCAAGTTCCACTTTTCTAAGTCAGCAACGGAATCTGTATAAGCCGAAGAATACCCGCACGAATACTTATTAAACGCGTGCGGATACTCATTCAATAAAGTCGTACATAACTCTTTCGAAGACGCGACGACGATGTAGTGTTCAATTTGCATCGCTTGAAAATTCATCGCTAAATTGGCAACGAAATCGGTCGATATCTTCGCAATCGCCGGGTCTTTTGTCACACGTCTGTGATCTCGAGTATCACCAACGGCGAGTAAAATCAATTCGTTATGCTTCCCTCTTCTTTGCATGAAAAACTCTTTCCTACACTTTTCTTCGTTCAAATCAATCTCTCCTTCTTCGCCTATTTGTTGTTCTACTGCTACTACTACGCTAGTACTACTATCATCGCTATCCTTATTCATATTCTCTCTTTCTTCAATCTTCTTCTTCACGATCTCCTCTCTCGCAATCATCCGTTTCGCTCGTTCTAACTCCTCGTGATGCTCTCTCGACGCTTGCTTATACCTCGCCCCGATCTCGTCCAACTTCGCTAACGTCACGCCGCCAGTACCATCTCTATACTCCTTCATCGCTTGTTGATACGAATCCTCGAGAGCTTCTAATCGCTCTAACGAACGCGTTCTCGCTCCGCGGAACAAATTCTTCTTCTTCACTGTCTCATCTTCTTCTTCTCCTCTGTTCTTCTCGGTTTCGTTTTCTCTCGCATTTTCCTTCATCGAATCATCAACGCCATCATCGACAGTTTTGGAACTACTCGCTTTTTCTCTCCTCCTACTCATGCGTCGACCAAACCCGCGCGCTCTATTAAACGCGTCGTGCATCAAGTCCTGTTTCTTCCTATTCTCTTCTTCGTTATAGTACGTACTCTTCATTTTCGTCTTGGCTTTTTCCAATAAACTCTGCTCTCGCTCAAGAACGAAGAAGCTGCGATGCTTTTCAGGTTTATGATTTTCGGCAGTCGCTGCCGCCGATGGTCTGCGCTGCTCGGACGATCCTACTCGTTCAAATGTAACAGAAAGTTTTCTTCTCTCGAATGCAGACAGATTGTTTTGACCGTTTGCAAGATCGTGCTCAGAAGGAACTTCATCGCGCCTTGCTGGCCAAAACCGAGCGAAGAAGAAGAAGAAGAAGAAGAAGAAGAAAAAGAAAAAGGAACAACGCATTTTTTAAAGTGAGGAAGACGGCGCAGAAGAGAGAGAGCGGTAGAGCGCAGAAGGCGAGTACAGAAGTACATGAATTTAAGAACATAAAAAAGAACACGCGCTAGGGAATAGTACGAACGTCAGCAGATCTTTCGTATGCACTCGTGTGTATGACTGCTGTTAATCATGAGATGATCGTCGTACGACGTAGTCGCGCGAATGCGACGTAATTGTTGCGCGCATACCGATCTCTTCTCTCGCTCGCTTGACTTGATCGCGCGCGCGCGGCGCTTTTGTTTATTTTATTAGTGCATTTTCGATTTCGATTTAGTCGTAGTACCTCGGTTCGAAGCGATTAATAAGGAGCAGACGAAAATCAAACCTAGAACGGCGAAGATTTGTTGCACTCGGTCTAACCAACGAGCGCCGTTATGTCTGTTTAAGCCCATGCTTTCGCGCATGTCTTCCAAGTTGAACGCGTAATAAGCGTAACCACCGAATAATGTTAATAACCCAATTCTTACGGCGATCGATAACGGTTCTTCGTTCGCGTTTGAGTTTCTGAGTTTTTCGAGTTTACCTCTGTCGGATCGATCGATCATGTTTTCGGCTTTCTCGATTGCCAAATTACATAATCTTTTAGTTTGCGCATGATTCGGATCTTGTACGCGCACTTTGTTCTTCAAAATGATCAAAAAGTGTTTGAAGCCTTTACCCATTTGGTAAGTATCGTTCGATGAAAGCATGATGCGCGCTGATAAGCCTCTGCGGATTTTCACGACGCCTTCGAATACTTTCCCGTTATCGTAACATTCCGCTAACGTCGCTATGGCCATGATTTGTGGAATTGCGCAGAATCGAAAAATCGAAGGTGTTTTCACGCGCGACATGTACTCTAACGAATCACACGCGTGTGTAAGAGCGTTTGTGATTAATTCATTCAAGCAATGCACTGCGTTTGTACGATTTCTCTCGTACTGGAAATCGTCCAAGTTTAACGTGTATTTTTGCCAAACGACCCTGGGCCAAAACATTCTCGGTCTCGGAATTTCTTGAATATCTTCCAAGTAATCTCTGACGATGTTTGTTTTTTGTAAGAACAAACCCATCGCGTTCGATAAATCTTCCATTTCGGTCTTGAACTTCACGTGTTCTAACTTTGAGCCGGCCCATAAATCGCTCAATCCGATTCCTACTAAACCGGCGACGTAGTGACAATACGTATCCCAATCTTCCAAAGTATTCACTTCGCTCTCGATGAAGTCAGCCATACCTCGACCCATTCTCTTCGTTATATCTGCAATGACGTCTTTATAAGGCTTTTTCAACCTCAAGAAACAATCCGTCACTCTTGGATATTCAACCATCAATTGCTTATAATGTTTCTCGCCGCACTCTAAGTGCTTATATTCCGCGTCATATATCGATTCATGAAACTTAATCAATTGCGGTACTTTCTTTTCATTATCGATGTGCATATCGTCCTCTATCGTATCTAACGCTCTTAAGACTAAATAAAACACGCACACCGCATCTCTCAACTCCTCGTCCAATTGCTGTATAACGATCGCGAACGACCTAGAGACCTTGTTTAACATGTCGTAACAAAACGCGAAGTTCTTATCTTTCGGCAGCTTCTTTGCGTTATCGGCCATCGTTTTCACTTTCAAGAGTGGGACGACGTCGAAAGGGTGTCTTAATATCTGCGTTATTACGCCCATTTATTATTACTATTATTACTAGTAGTATTTACTACTTATTAGAAGATGTTATAAATAGTACTATGGTCTAAAAACTATTTCGGACGGATTCAAAAACGATGATGCTCGATTGATTGATTTGTTACTCCCTCAATCTCTCTCTGGTTTCCGTTCCTTTATTTATTTATGTGTATATATATATATAACCGCGTGAATACTGACGGAGAAGTCCTGAAAAGTTTCCAATACGATGAAGATGCGCTTCTCTCAATAAATCGTGATAAATATGTAAATTGATGCTCTTTTCTTTTTAGACCGTTTACTGCTTTTTTAGACGAATCCGTTGCCACGTGGCACTTTTAGAGAAACCGTCATCACGAAGATCTCTCTCTGCTGAAAAAAATCTCATCTCAAAAAACGAAAATATCTTCCCCTCCTCAAATCGAGCATCTTCCTCTCTTATCCCGAAATCCTCACTTTTAAAAAGAAAACAGCCGACGCTAGATGAGTTCCGTGATGCAGCAGCTCAACGCGAG
>Ga0115001_10000646_pt1 | contig 26149 bp, 26 predicted proteins | sample ArcticOcean_MG_C_12_FD_89869 | JGI IMG/M metagenome (GOLD analysis project Ga0115001, IMG submission 89869) | Marine microbial communities from western Arctic Ocean - ArcticOcean_MG_CB8_130 | ecosystem: Environmental > Aquatic > Marine > Oceanic | place: Arctic Ocean: Canada Basin | collected... | reverse complement strand
TTCTAATATTTTCTGTATAATTAAATTCACTTGAGTTATTTATTTTTATTATTCCTGACGTAGGGTTAATTAATGAAGAAATAAGATTAAGTAGGGTTGATTTACCACTTCCTGTTTCTCCTATTATCCCAATTTTATCACCTTTATTTATATCAAAAGTTACATTACTTAGAGTTGGTTCTTTTTGTGTGTTATATCTAAAACTTACATTTTGAAGATTTAAACTTTTTAAGTTACATTTTTCTGTTTCTAATTTTTCTTTAATAACTTTAAAACCTTTATTTTTATTTAATATTTTATGAATTACATCAACAGATACTGCATTAAATTTAATTGCTTGAATTGATTTAACAAGAGAGATTATAGCTGGTAGTAATTTTATAGCTGAAAAAGCAAAAATACCAAATATAACTAGCACTTCCTTAAGACTTAAAGATGAATAAATTATTAATATCAAGAAAAAGCTAAAAAAAATTAATATTCCTAAAAGCTCAATAATTGGCGCTGTAAAAGCTAAGGTTATATCTCGATTAATATTTGAATTAGCCAGCTTTTTCATTTGATCATGAGCATCATCTATTGCTGAAACTTTTGTATTATATAAAATTACCTCCTTGATACCACCTATAAGCTCATGCAGTTTCTTTAAAAAAGTTGCAGTTATTTCGTGCCTAATTAGCCCCCACTTCTTGAATTTATTATTTGTGGAGATAACAATTATAGCATTTAGAGACGCTAGTATTAAAATAACATAAATAGAATAAGGGTTAAGGATAACAAGGAATGAACAAACTGCTACAATAAAAAAAATTTGTGATACACTTAAAATTACATTGCCAATAAACGCTGTGGCGAAAATATTTGTTTCTGATGAAACATTTCTAATGATGTAAGCAGAATTATTTTCTAAAAAAAACATATAGTCATTTTTTAAATATTTTTCTAAAACTCTACGTGAGAGATCTACTGCTAAAATATTTAAAAGCTTTGTACTCCATCGGTTGTAATAAATTATAAATACAGTTTTAATTAAATAAACAAAAAGAAAAATTAAAACAAAAAAAGTAATAGTTTGCGTTTTGTTTAGTTGTTCTAAAAAAGGAATATATTCAGTTAGAAAACTTTTTTCATTATCGCTAGAGGAAAAATGCAGTATAGGTACAATTAGGCCAATACTTAACACATCAAAAATAGTCTTTATTATTAAGAGTAATACTGCAAAAAAAATATTTTTTTTATCTTTTCTATTTAAAATTTCTAAAGTTTTTTTTGTTATATTTTTCAAGATTGCAAACTATTAATTTTTTTAAGGTACTTTTTTGATTTTTATTTTATATTTATGTGCAAGTATAATAACTTTCATATGATTAATCTTTAATTTTACTTAATATACCGCAGGTTGTTTAGGAACAAGCTTAAAGTTTCTGCTAAAAATTAATTAATTAAAGGTAATTTAATTGTTCATAAACGGCAGAAAAATATCTCCAGGATCCATATGTTATTACAATCTATAATGATGATGAGATAGAAACTGTCCTTAATATATTTGGAGATTCAGCTCAAATAGCCCATAAAATAAAAATTCTGAAGAAAAAGTTTCCAAAATATATGGGTATAAATTTAATATATGAGACAATTCTGGATCATTATCTTTTATAGATTTATAAATGAGTTGGATAATAAAAGTATTTTAAATTAAAAGTATGTGAAAGTTTAATTAAATACCTTATATCAATAAACTTTTTAAGTTTAGTTATTTTAAAAGTAATTTCTTTATATAATGATTTGGGTATATTAAGTGTGTGTTCAAATATGAGAATACTTATTAGAAAATTTATTAAGAAAAACTTAGAAATATAAAAAAATTGACATGAACGATAATAATCTAAATCACTTTAAACCAAATTTAATTTGGTGGGATAATACAAAGTTAAAAAAGATAGCCTTAAAAAAATGAAACCTTTAGTAAGTATTGGGTTACCCGTACAAAATGGATTTTCAGATAGATCTAATAAGGACTTAACTGTTGAGGACATTGATTTATCTAAAACACTTAATGCTATATTAAAACAAGATTATACAAATTTAGAGATCATTATTTCCAATAATTGCTCAACCGACAAGACACAAGATTATTTAGAAGAAATATCTAAAACTGATAATAGAATAAAACTCTTTAATCAAAAAAAAGAATTATCGTGGGCAGAAAATTTTAGGTTTGTATTAAATAAGTCAACTGGGAAATATTTTAGATGGAACGCAGCTGATGATATGATTTCTAAAGATTATATTTATCATAATATTCAATTTTTAGAAAATAATTTGGATTATGTATCTTCATCATCAAAATGTTATTATCAAAACAAACCAGAAATAGTTAATTCATATAATCTTGATAAAAACTTATATCACAGGATTAAAGGTTTTTTTGTCATCAGAGATATTGCACACAATATACTCTATAGTTTAGTTAGAAGAGAGACTATGTATAAAACAATTGATATTTCTGAGGATTATTTTGCTGTAGATTGGACATTTGATTTAGATTTACTATTCTGTGGAAAGTTTAAAACATTGGACAAAGGTCATGTTTTTTATGGAACTAAAGGACTATCAAAACAAAAAAACTTTATAGATAGAGATATTTATACTAAAAAAAAAATTTATAAATTATTTCCATTCTATAAACTGGTGAAAAATTTATTTAAAAAAACAATTTTCTTAAAAGAACTTTCTCTACTTGAAAAAATTTCAATATATTACTCCTTAATTAGAATGAATTTACATTTTCTAAAAATGCATAGATTGGTAGGAATAAAAAAATTATTTGAAAAATGAATAAAGAAATTTTAATTTCGAAAGATGTTTTGATGGGCAAAAATGTTTCTATTACAAATTCAATTATTAGTCCTAATGTTAAAATAGGCAATAACTCAACCATAAAAAAAAGCATTATATTTTCTAATGTTCATTTAAAAAAAAATACACATTTAACTGGATCTATTAAAATAGAACAAGATCATATAAAATTAATATTAAACACCAGAAATTTTTTTAATATATTTCTATAAAAATGAATTATAAAACTTTAGTATTTGGTTGTTCGGGAACAGTTGGATTAGAGTTTATTAATGTAAATAAAGATAAAAATATTTTATATTATTCAAGAAAAAAACCAAAAAAGATTTCAAAAAAATTTTGGAGATATATTGATCTAAACAAAAAAATCAATAGTGTTCCAAAAAAAATTGATAAAATATTTTTTTTCTCTAGCCCTTATTATAAATTAAATAATTTAAAAAAGAGAAACTATTTAAAAGAATTATCTTGGTTAAAAAAAATTAAAAATAGAACAGAAACTAAAATTTTTATTTATCTATCCTCTAGCAGTGTATATTTAAACGATCACCCTGTAGGGACTGCTAAATTAGCGTGTGAAAAATACCTAATTAACAACTCAAATTATGATTACTTACAAATTTGGAGACCATATAATCTAATAGGAAATGAGAATTTAAATCTTTCAGATCACTTTCATAATTTATTAATTAAAAAGTTTTGTTTAGAAGGAAAAAAAAATCATCACTTTTATGGTTCTGCAAATGATGTGAGGGGCTATTCTTCTGCTATAAAATTTTGTAAATCATTAATTAATAAAAGCAATCTTAATAAAAATTTTATTTATGAATATGGGAATTCTAATACAATTAAAGTTAAACAGGTTGCAAATATTTTTAAAAAAATTTTTGAAAGAAAGTTTAAAAAAAAAATTAAATATAGTTTTAATTCAAATATTACGAATATCAATACAATTAAATCAAATAAAATTATAAGATCTTTTGATGCAAAAGAAAGTTCTTATAGTATAATTAAAAAATATTATTTATCAAAAATAAAATCATATGAAAAATAAAGAATGTAGTGTTTGTAAAAAAAAATTTTTAAAAATAATAGATTTGGGTATGCATCCTTGTGCTGATACATTTGTAAAAACACAAAGTGTAGCCAAAAGATTAAAAAAATACCCACTACAAGTTGGTTTTTGTTCTTGTAATCATCTTACAGCTGTAAATAAAATTTCACCAAATGAAAGATATACAAAATTTGATTACTCTTACACATCTGATAATTCGCCAGTATCAAGAAATCATTTTTATAAAATTTCAAAAATTCTTATTAAAAGGTTCAATCTCAAAAGTGAAAATTCAATAATAGAAATAGGTAGTAATGATGGGACATTTCTAAAATATATTAAAGAAATTATAGACATAAATGTTCTTGGCATAGATCCTTCAAAAAATATGTGTAATTTAGCCAACAACAAAGGGATTAGAACATATAAAAATTTTTTTAGTTATGAAAATTCCAAAAAAATTAAGATAAAATATGGGATTTTTGATCTACTTTATGCTGCCAATGTATTTAATCATATTGAAAATCCAGATGATTTTTTAAAAGGATGCAGCAAAGTTTTAAGAAATGAGGGAATAATCATATTAGAAGTACCAGATCTAGACTCATTAATTAACACCTGTGGGTTTGATACTATCTATCATGAACACAGACAATATTTTTCAATTAATTCTATTAAACGAATTTTAGTTAAAAATAATTATACTTTACTTAATGTTGAAAAGATAAACTACATGTCTGGATCTTTAAGAGTTTTTGCAAAAAAAAATAAAACACATCAAAAAAACAACATGTTAAAAATAGAAACGACCTATCAAAAAAAAAAATATTTCAATAATTTTATTAAATTCGAAAAGAAAATCTTTTTAATAAAATCAGAAATTTTAAAATTTATAAAAAAGTATAAAAATGAAAAAAAAACCATAGTAGGAATAGCTGCTGCAACCAAAGGCAATACCTTGTTAAATTTTTGTGGTGTTAATTACAAGGATTTAAAATGTATAATAGAAAGTTCACCATATAAAATACACAAATTCACTCCGGGATCAGCAATACCTATAATTAATGAAAAAAATATAAAAAAATATGATGCTGCAATAATCCTACCTTGGAATATTACAAGGCACCTTTATAGAAAGTTATTGCAGAAAAGAAAGATTCCATATACATCGGTTGACAAGATAGTGAGAAAACTAAAATAAATGTCTTCAATTAAAAAAATTAAAATATTTTCATCTGATGATCGTGGAGAAATAATGGATATTTTTACTCATGAACCAAAAGATCATTGTACAATTGTTACATTCTCTAAAAATGCTGTAAGGGGAAACCATTTCCACAAGGAAAGTGTACAATCAGCATATGTTTTAGAGGGAAAATTTAAGATATATAACGTAATGATTAAGGAAGATTTAAAATATAATCGAGAACAGATAGAAGAAATAGAAACTATAAAAGGTGACTATATAACTCACGCAAAATTTGAAGCACACACATATAAGTGTACTTCTGAAACTGGCTCTCTATTAGTTTTTACTAAAGGTGTTAGAGGAGGAAAATATTATGAAGATGATACTTTCCGTTTAGAAGAAAAATTAATCTAATACTTTTTTATAAACATCCAAAGTTTCAGCTACACACTTGTTCCAAGAAAACTTTTGTGATTGTAAAAATCCCAAATCAATTAATTTTTTTAATTTATCGTCAGAATATAGATACTCCTCTAAGACTTGTTTAATCTTTAATACATTATTTGGATCAAAACTAGCGGATGCATTGCCAACACCCTCCATAATTGCGGGGTGATTACTAGTAATAGCGGGGCATCCTAGGGACATTGCTTCTATTGGTGGTAGCCCTAATCCTTCGTGAGCTGATGGATATACTAAACATTTGGCTTGTTTATATAAAGTTAAAAGAGTTTGATCGTCACTATCTCTTTCTTTTTTGATAGAATTAATTATTCCAAGTTTTTTAAAAAAATTAATTTCATCAGCTGAAAATTCTTCTCCTCCAAAACATACTATATCAAAATCTTTATATAGTTTTTTTGATTTTGAATACGCCTCAACAAAATTATTGAAATTTTTGTATCTTCCTCTGGCTCCAACAAATAATAAAAATGGCTTAACATAATCTTTAATTTCTTTTTTAACATTCAGATTTTCGAATTGTTCTGCACCAAAATAAGTTACTGTTATTTTTTTTTTATCAATATTATAAATTTCGGATAAATCATTTTTTGTAGAAATAGAAGGACAAATGATATGATCTGAAATTTTTACTGAATACTCTTTTGGCCTATGTAAAATTTTTGAGTTTTTTTCATGCCATAAATCAAATACTGTTAGAATTACTTTACTCTTTTTATTTTTTTTTAAAAAATTTGAATAGTAAGTTTTATGAATTATTTCTGGTTGAAATTTTTTGATTTCATTATTTAAAAAAAATGCGTTAAGTTTTAGAAAAATTTTTCCCATAAATGGTGGCTTAAATTTAACTCTTTTACCTATTACAATATCTTTAGACAGATCATCCAATTTTTTATTCAAGTAATATTTAGCAAATACTTTGATATCTAGATTCTTATTGTTGGATAGAATTTTTATTAAATTAAAGAAGTATCTAGATGAAATCCCACCAAATTTTTGATTCCAAAAGATTTCATTATCAAAACAAATTTTCACAATAATTCTTTTAATTGAACTAATTCATTTTTGTCATCTTTAAGGTTAATTACGTTGCATTCCTCAATTTCTTTAATTTTCTTGTCTCCAGAAAGATAACTTAATTTATAATTCTCATCTCTACTGTCACGAATATTTGAATTTGTATAGTTGTCTAGACTTTTAATTTCAATATTCTTAAAAAATTCCTCTTTCTTAAAATCTTTTAAAATAAAGAAAGCGTTAATTTTTTGTAAATTTGCTCCAATAAAATAATAACCTTTTTTATCCATTAAATTGATTAATGCTCTTAATGACATTCCATAACACAAGTTTGAGTAATGGTATTTATTTCGTTCAAATCCGCTAATGTTAGGTACAGTAACCTCTATATCTGAACCAAAAACAGGATTATATTCTGCTACAAAAATTTTAGATATTCTTTTATTTAATTTTTCTATAATCCAATAATCTATACTATCTATATCTATGCTAAATATATCAATTTCATAATCACAGCTCTGATTTAAAGTATCTAGGATATTCTCAGAATTGATTTGTTTATTACATATTCGTAAATCACCTTTCCATAAATTCACAAATGGTTTTACTTTTTTTTCCATATCATCAATAAAATCAACGATTAGTCCCTTAGGATGATATTTGTTATATAAAAATCTAGTGTTTGACTCTCTATAGCTTCCAACTCCAATTTCTACAAAATTCTTTGTATTCAATTTTAAGCTATTTACCAAGTAATCAATGATTCCATCTTCACCATTTTGAGAAAATATCTTAACTTCTATTTCGTTTAAATCTGTTACTTCTTCATATCTATTTTTATTTTGTGAAATTTGAACTTCACCAACACAAAACATGATCTTATCAAATGCGTAGATATCCAATTTAATTTTTTTTATTAGTCGCACAAAAAATTGAATAAATGAGAAGCAAAAAATTTTAAACATTATTTTTATTTTTTGTTGCTAAGATTTTAGAATTTTTTTTATAGAACATTTCAAAACAGGATTTCAGGCCAAATATATTTTATTTAGATAAACTATTAATTTCTGATGTAATTATATATATTTAAAGTGAAAAGTGTATATATAATATTTAAAAAATAACGTTTTAAATTGAATTATATACATGTTTTTATCAACAAGAGGATATCACTATACCTATAACTATTTAGTTAAATCATCAAAAAAAAATTGTGAAAACCTGATAAAACAAAAAATAGATCTACTAATATTTAATCTTAAAAAATTACCATCTATAAAGTTTTTAATATTTACTACCTATATAATTTTTTCTGGAAAAATCTTTATGAAAGATCGTGTAAAAATAAAATTTGAAAAAATAGAAATTGGTAGGTTTATACTAGCAAAAACTTTCTGTGAATTTGAGTGTTATACTAATAAATTTAGGTTTTACCTTGTATTCATTAAATGTTTTGTACTAGCTGGACGTATAATTAAAACATGCAATTACTATTATCAAAATTATGATGTCAAGGGAGTATATGTTGATCACTGTATGTACATGAATGGAATTATTTTTTCTTTTTTTGCACATAAAAGCTTACCCGTTTACACTAATAACTACCCGCTTGGAATGTTCTTTGTAGATTTTAAAAAAAACAAAAACAAACACTTGTTAAGATATGAAAATGCTTTAAGGATAATTACAAAAAAAAAAATTAATAACCATCAAAAAAAAAAAGCAAAAACTAAATTATCACATTTTATAAAGAAAAAAAATTTTATAACTTATCTTGTTGGCCTCAATTATGAACAGTTAGATGGTATGGATTATAAAAATTTTGATTATGTTATTTTTGCACATGCCTTTACTGATGGGCAATTAACGAACGGATATTCTGGTTTTGAAAATAGTTTAGAATGGTTAGAATTTACATTAGACAGTTTAATAAATAATAATAAGAAAGTATTAATCAAGCCACACCCTAATTTTTACAATGACAAACTTGGCCAGCCTGCAGTGTGGGATAAAAGAATATATGATATCGTTGTTAAAAAATATAATAAATATAATAATTTAGTTTTTTTACACAAGCCCATTCATAATTACCTTTTATTAAAAAAATTAGACAAAAACTGTGTATTAATAACACACTATGGATCGGTTATATTTGAAGCCGCTTACATGAAATTTAAATCAATATGCACAACAAAAAATATTTTTGATAAAAATTTTAAAATATCAAATATGTGGAATGATAAAAATGAATATTTAAAATTATTAAATACTAATTATCTAAAACTAAGAAAACCAAATAAAGATGATTTATTAGAACTAATTTATACGATGTTCTTTTATCATAACTCTGAATATAACATTAATTTTTATGACAACATAATTAGAAAAAATTTAAAACTTAATAAAGAGGAGTATAAAAAATTATTTGCTACACCAGCAAGAGGATTAATTACAAATTACCAAATAAAAAAATTAAAAACAACAAATTCTATGGAAAACAAAATTATTAATCAAATGAGCAGAACGATACATCAAGTAAGAGGTTAATTTAAAATTTGTTGATAAAAAATTGACTATTTATCTATTGCAAATTAAATATAATTTTTAGATTTAAACCCTAAAAAACGAATTTCCTCATCATATTTCTTGTAAATTTTGCTAATTTTAAGGCAAACTGTAGAAAGTAGAATTCTATCAAAACATCCTGATTTTTTTACTGCTTTTATAGTGTAGCTAATCATTAATGTTCCATAAAACACTATTGTGTTTTTATTCTTAATCCTTTTGCTATTTCTCCTTGCTGGAATTATACAAATAGATGACATTTTATTTATCTTTGAAAAATTTAGTTATTTCCTTTATAACTTTTTGGATATTATTCTGACTCATCAAAGGATGAATTGGTAAACTTAAACAACTCTTATAATATAGTTCTGTATTTTTAAAATTTTTTTTTTTAAATTGAAATCTTTTGTAATATGGATGACGATAAATTGGAATATAATGAACATTTGTTTCTATATTTTTTTTTTTTAGATAATTATATAGCTGGTCTCTTTGTCCATTTTTTAAATGTGTTAAAATTACATACAAATGAAAACTTGATACATTTTTTTTTGAAATCTCTGGTAAAGTGATTGGTAAATTTTTTAATTTTTTTGAATAGGTTAGTGCTACTTTTTTTCTTTGTTTTAAAAAAAAGTTTAAATGTTTTAACTGTTCAATTCCAAGTGCTGCTTGAAATTCTGTAAGCCTATAATTATATCCTAAGAGTTGTTGTTCAAAATACCACTTTGGTTTATTTTTATTTATTAAATAATTTCTTGTAATGCCATGACTTCTTAACATTATTAATTTATCATAAATTTTTTTATTATTGATGGTAATTGCACCACCCTCACCTGTTGTAATCATTTTTACTGGGTGAAAACTAAAAATTGTGAGATCGCTATATTTATTGCTTCCTATTTTATGTAGGTTATATGACCCTCCCAATGCGTGTGACGCATCATCAATAATACTGAACCCATATTTCTTTGATAACTTTAATATTTTATCCATTTCACATGAGCTTCCACCAAAGCATACTGTGACTAAAATTTTAGGTAGTTTTTTATTTTTTTTGGCGATAATAAGTTTTTTTTCTAAAACTTTTGTGTCAATATTATAAGTTTTTATATCTATATCTATTAAATCAACTTTGGCCCCCAAGTATAACGCACAATTAGAAGAGGCAACAAAAGTGTTTGTGGATGTCCATAAATTATCATTTTCTTTTAAGTCTAATGCGATGCAAGCAATATGTAGAGCACTTGTTGCTGAGTTTACAACAATAGCATATTTTGAATTAACTTTTTTAGCTAAAATTTTTTCGAATTTATTAACTATTGGGCCTTGAGTTATATATTGAGATTTTAAAACTTTACTAACAGAATCTATATCTTTTTTGAATAAGTACTGTCTACTATAGGGAATTTTAACATTGCTCATAAATTAAAAAAATAAATGTTTTAAATAAACTTATATTTTTTACACATAGCTTTTATTTTTTTAGCATCTAAAAATAATTTATTATTACTCGATGAATACTCAAAGTTATTTTTAACAAATTTTTGATTTTTTGAATTTATTTTTAAAGTTTTTAAATTATTTATTACAATCTTAGGGAAAATTATATAGCCATTCTTTGTTTCAATCGTATATTTTGATTCATCTTTTGAAATCAAAATTTCGTCAATTTTTTCACCTGAGCGTATGCCTATAAATTTAAACTTACAGTTTGGAATTAAAACTTTTGCAAGCTCTGTAATTCTTATAGATGGAATCTTCGGCACAAAAATTTCTCCACCTTTCATTTTAATTGTACAATTTAAAACATAATTTACGGCATCACTTATTGATATAAAAAATCTGGTCATATCCTTGTGTGTTATAGGAATAATTTTATCTTTTTTTTCTTTTATTTTTAAAAAGAAGGGAACCACAGAACCTCTCGAGCCTAAAACATTACCGTATCTAACCACCGAAAAAACTGTCCCATTTTTTCCAGACAGGTTATTTGCGGCTATAAAAAGTTTATCTGCCGCAAGTTTTGTTGCGCCATATAAATTAATTGGATTTACCGCTTTATCAGTTGAAAGTGCTATAACTTTTTTTACATTGTTTTGTATTGCAGACATAATTACATTTTGAGCACCAATAATATTAGTTTTAATTGCTTCAATAGGATTATATTCTGCAATTGGTACATGCTTTAATGCTGCAGCATGAAACACGTAGTCAACATCTTTCATTGCTAAATCTAATCTATCTCTATCTCTAACATCGCCAATAAAAAATCTAAGGTTTTTATCGTCACTTAATTTATTAGCCATTTCAAATTGTTTTAATTCATCTCTTGAAAAAATAATTATTTTTTTAGGTTTAAATTTTGATTTCAATATTGTTACAAGCTCGCTTCCAAATGAGCCTGTTGCTCCAGTAATTAAAATTATTTTGTTATTTATAAAATTTTTCATCTATTTGATTGTTTATATATATATCTGTTTATAAAAAATGCAATTTTTATTAACTTTTATCACTATCCTTAACCTTTTAATAATTTTATTTTTATGTAGTTCCTATATCTAAATCAATAAGAGGTTTCTTCCAATTAATTTTTTATAAGTGGGATAAATTTTATTAAAACTAGGTAAATTATTTTTTCTTCAAATAAATTTTTCTTTTTTTAGTATCAACTCCTCACACTAATTTAAAAGTAGGATGGAAATTTACTGCTTCACAGTGATTATGAAAGTGTTTTTTTTATAATAATAGCATACCAATTTTACCAAGACCAACAACCAAATTTTTAATTTTTATTTAATTATAATTGGTAATTTTTTTCTTTTAACTCTTTTATTAATATTTATTAATTCTTTATTTTTTTTTAGATAATCAATAATTTCTAAACATGAAAAAGAATTTTCTTTATTCTTAAATTTTTTAAATATATTTTTTATAAGCAGATAATCACTATTCTCATCTAGTGTTAAACCTAGATTTGGGTAATGGAGGTTGCTAGGTGCCATTAAATTACAATGACTAAATAGGTTTTTTTTTTTCCTAAAAAAAAGAGTAGTATGCTCCCTATAATATTTTTGTTTTGCTAAATACGAACATTTTTGTAAATCTTTGAATGAAAAAACAGACACATCCATACCTATCGGATATGTTCTTAAATTAGCATTGCTAACAAAGTCAAAATTGTTATTCTCATAAGTTTTTATAACTTGTGATACAATAAAGGGATCAACTAATGGACAATCTCCAGTAACTTGTAATATATTTTTTAATTTGAATTTTTTTGCAGCAAGATAGATTCTGCCCAAAACATCATCCTCACTTCCTCTAAAAAATAAAACATTATTTTTTTTTAAAGTTTTACACAAAATATCATCTTTCTTATTTTGAGTAGTAGCAACAACAATCGTTTTTAGTAATTTTGATTGCTTCAATCTATTAACTAGGTGGATAATAAGTGGTTTATTATTAGCTTCTAAAATTACTTTTCCTGGTAATCTAGATGACCCCATTCTTGCCTCGATAATTGCACCTAAATTTATCACTAAGATTATTTAATTAAAATTTAATAAATATTATTTAAAACTATCTATATCTGTAAAATTCTTGAAAGCTACAATTTTTTATAAAATTTAAAGTCTAACTTAATTTCCTTAACTTTTATCAATTTAAAATACTCAACACTAAAAACCATCAATAATCTTGAGAGATACTCTATCTGCAAATTTCATATTTTTTTTTGCTTTTTTTCCAATTATTCTTTTAAAATACTTTGGATGTAGTCCAAAGCTTGGTCTTATAGATTTTATATTATCTGTAGAAAATTTTTCTCCTTTTAAAATATTTTTTGAAATATAGAGAGATCTTCTTCCTGTCATATTTTTTTTTGCAGATGGCGACAATGATAGATTTTTTTTGCCTAAAATAATATTTATATTGTTAAGGTCTATTTTAAATTTTTTTAAATCAGATAATTCCATTGAAAAATGAGAGTCTATAGAAAAATTATCCCCATCATTTTTAAAATGTTTTTCGATGATTGTGGCCCCTTGGGTAACTGCAACTTTGGCAGCTAGATCACCAATTGTATGATCAGAGAATCCCACTGAACATTTATATTTATCTTTAATTAATTTAATTGATAATAAATTTAAATCTTTTAATGGGTTAGGATAAGACGAAACACATTTTAGAATTGAAAATTTTTTATGTTTTTTTTTTATTGTCTTTACTGCTAGATCGATATCTTTTAATGTGGCAAGACCTGTTGATAAAATTATAGGTTTTTTTGTTAATGCTATTTTTTCTATGAGCAGAATATCTGTAACCTCTGGTGATGCAATTTTATAAGCTTGGCAGTTTAATTTTTCCAAAAAATCAACTGAAGAAATGTCAAATGGTGAGGCAAACCAGGGAAATTTCTTAGCATTTAAAGAACTAGCCAATTTAGAAATCCATTTCCAGGGTGTATGTGCCTCATCGTACAAATCATGTAGTGTTTTAAATTTTCCCCAAATGCCTTCTGACCTAACCAAAAAGTCTTTTTTATTAGAATTTAATGTGATCGTATCAGCTCTATATACTTGAAATTTTATAGCATCTGCACCCATTTTTATCGCTTGTTTTACGAATTTGTTTGCTCCTTCATATGTGCCCTGATGATTGCCTGACATTTCAGCAATAATTTTAACATCATTATTTTTAGGTTGTACAATTTTTTCAAAAAATTTTTTTATCATACCTTCATTTCCATTACTTGTATTGTGTTCTTAATTCTTGCGAAAGAGTCCTGGATTCTGATAATTGAATTTTTGTTAGCTGGATAGAAGCCAAATTTATTATTTAATCTTTGAACAAATTTATTTTTCTTTTTCATTGTAATTATCCAAGTTAAATTTTTATAGGTTTTTTTTACAAATTTATATTGAAACTTTAAAATCTCATATGCTAGTTGTAGTTTATTAGGTAAATTTTTTGATAGAAACCATGCACTAGTTATAAATTTACCTTTGTTATCTTTGTTAATTTTAGTCCAATAGTATGCTAGAATAGTATTTCTCTTTATAAGCTTAAATTTTCTTATATCACTTCTTAGCCACCAATTAACGTGTTCAGGCCAAGTTATAATGTGACTTGTAATTGACATTGATCTTGTCAATTTGTGGTTTCTTGCTTTTAAAAAATATCTAATATCAGATACGTTGCATTCTTTGGAAACCAACGAATTATTTTTTTTTATAATCTTTTTATTCATTAAATTTTTGCTGCTCTGTTTATAATAAAAAATTATTTTTTCCGCTAACCTTCTTGGTCCGAACCCATCAAGTTGCTTAGAACTTTTATTTAATAAACTTAACAATTGCTGGTAATTTTTAATAATTAATAACCACATATCCTCTAAGATAATTTTATTTTTTTTTTCTGTATTTGATAAGTGTGCCAAATGTCCTAAAGAATTCCATGAATTAACAGAATCTCTTCCATCATTTTTAATTGGTACAGAGAAGGGTATGACACCAGCCATTATGGACTCAAATGTTGTTGTTCCAGCAGGACCGGCAACCAAATCAAAATCTTTAACTTTTTCTGATAGATTTTTAATAAAAGGTAAAATTTTAATGTTGTCAAAACTGTTATATTTTTTTGTAACCGCTGTAATATATTTTTTTGAAATATTTGATGTGCATAATACGTATGCATCTAAATTATATCTATTTATTGCCACAAATGCTGATTCAGTAAATTCCTTAATGTATTTAAATGAGCTTGAGCCACCAGCGTGTAATAATAATTTTATTTTTTTTAATTTATGTTTTGAACTCTTAATTTTTTTTATACCACCTGTAACTAAAATATATTTATTTCCCATCAACCAAACCTGATTTGATTTTTTATTGTGAGGATTGCCTTCTTCAAGTCTATTACTAACTACAATGTTAGAAAAATGATCTCTTAAATGATCATCTATAGATACAACAAAAAATCCTTTGTTAACTAAAGTCTTTTCTAAATATAAATTATCTTCATAGGAGTCTAAAATTATTATTGAAAAGTTATTTTCTATTAGAATTTTTTTGATAGACTCTGTTTTGTTTTTTTTTGAAAATAAAATTATTCGAAAATCTTTTGTGTGTCGTAAAACATGTTCTTTATATGATTTGTTAAATAAAAAATAACATTCTGCTCCCTTTTTTTCTAATTCTCTAGAAAGATTTTTCATTCTACTCAAATGTCCCAACCCTGAGGAATTGTTAAAATCACAGTAAATTGCAATTTTTTTTTTCATTTTTATTATTTTTGAAATTAGTAAAATTAAATTAATATATCACAAAATGTTTAATATTTTAATGATAATTCAAGTTTATCAGTGTTTAGTCAATATTATATAAAATACTTAATTAAAAATATTTTTATCTTTAAAATGTGCCTTAATTAACAAAAAAAATGTTTGAAGGAAATTAATCTATTTGAGTAAAATTGAATAAAATATAAGTATGTACTTAAATAATTTAATAATTTAAAATAAAAAAAATCTAGGAGAGGTAATTGAACAATTTAGATAGATATAGCAAAATTTTTTTAAAATCCTTTAAAATAAAGAAAGAAAAGTTAAAAAAACTTAAATACAATTCTGTTCCACAATGGGATTCTATTGGTCACATGTCAATGATTGGATCTTTAGAGGAAGCTTTTAATATCACCCTTGAAATGGATGATATAATTGATTTTAGTTCATATGAGTTTGGTAAAAAAATTTTGAAGAAATATAAAATTAAAATTTAATAAATTGAAAAAAAAAAGTTTAGATAGCCTGGAATTGCTTGATTATCAGCCAAATAGGTATCCATTTTTAATGATTGATTATGTGACCAAAGTAATCCCAGGGAAAATGGCAAATGGTTATAAAAACTTTACTAATAACGAATGGTTTTTTCCAATTCATTTTCCTGGGCATCCAAATGTACCTGGAGCCCTCCAACTTGAAGCATTAGCTCAAATGTTGACCGTGGCAATTACAACTTTGCCTGGTAACAAAGGCAGGGTAACACATGCTATTTCACATACAGTAAGATTTAAAAGAGAAATACTGCCAGGAGAAAGACTAGAAATAGAAACCAAAGTATTGTCTTGGAAAAGAGGTCTTTGCAAGGGATTGGGTAAAGGAATTGTTGCTGGAGAGGTTGCATGCGAAGCAGAAATGATCATCACAATCCCAGAAATTTTAGACCAATACATTCCTAAAAAATAATTTTTATAATGAAAAGAGAGAAAACGGATATCCTTATTATAGGAACCGGTGCATCTGGTGCCGCTTCTGCATGGAACCTGAGTAAATTAAATCTTAAAATAACCTGTCTGGAACAAGGGCCTTTAATTGATAAAAAAAAATATTCTTTTAATAATGTTAATCGTGAAATAAATAAATATAAAGATTTTAATATAGACCCCAATCAAAGAAAGTTTGACTCGGACTATTCAATAAATAGTAATAACTCACCTATTTCTATAGCAAATTATAATGCTGTTGGCGGTTCCACTCTAGTTTATTCTGGACACTACCCTAGATTTCACCCATCAGATTTTAATACAAAAAAAATTGATAACATAGGATCTAATTGGTTGTTTAATTATTATGATTTAGAAAAATACTATAATTTAAATGATAAAATGGTGGGTGTTTCTGGTCTGACAGGTGATCCTGCTTATCCTAAAATTAACAATCTATTACCACCCCTTGATATTGGGTATTCGGGAAATTTATTAGCAAAAGCATTTAATAAACTTGGTTGGCACTGGTGGCCTTCTTATTCGGCTGTAAAAAGCTCAAAAAAATTTAAAAAGGGTATCAGGCCTACTGCTGTTGAAATCTATTTAAATAAGGCAGTCAAAAATGGAGTAATAATAAAGCCAAATTGTAGGGTTTTAAAGATCAAGATGTCACCAAAAAATATTGCAACAGGTGTCATTTATTCAAATAAAAATAAAAAAAAAATATTTTTAGAAGCATCAATAATATTGCTGGCAGCCAATGGTATTGGAACACCTAGGGTATTATTTAATTCTTCAAATAAAAAATTTCCTAACGGACTTGGTAATAGTTCAGGTCAATTAGGTAAAAATTTAATGCTCCACCCTCTTGGCTATGTTGAAGGTAACTTTAAAAGGTTTCTAGCAACAAATGAAGGAGCAGAGGGCTGTGCGTTATACAGTCATGAGTTTTACGAAACAAAGAAAAAGAGGGGCTTTAAGAGGGGATATACTATTCAACTTTTAAAATCTCCTGGCCCACTTGAGTCATTTCATTATTTAAAAAAATTTAAAAAAATTAAGTTTGGTAAATCTTTCTTTAAAAATTTATTTGATTATTTTGGTTGCACGATTCCTTTAGCGATAATCTGTGAGGATATACCTGATAAAAATAATTATGTTCAACTAGACCACAAAAATAAGGACAGTAGTGGAATGCCTGGTGTTAAAATAAACTATAAATTATCAAAGAATACTAAAAAAATGCTTTCACATGGTGTCAACCAATGCAAAAAACTATTCAAAACAGCTGGGGCAAAAGAAGTAATATCTTTTGGGCCAGTTAGAAATACTGGATGGCATCTTGTTGGGACAGCAAAAATGGGAACATCTAAAAAAAATTCAGTAGTAAATAAATTTGGTCAGTGTCATGATGCTAAAAATTTATTTATTATTGATAGCAGTATTTTTCCTTCATCTTCTGGGGTTAATATTACGTCAACAATACAAGCTGTATCACTAATGATATCCGATCATATAAAAAAAAATTTAACAAAATTCATAAATAAATGAGTATAAAATTAAACAAATACTCATTAATGAAAAATAACTTGAAATTAATTCTAAATACCATGATTCCTGGTGATGGCTATATGCCTAGTTTTACAAAAGCTGTTAAAATTGAGACCATAATAAAAAAGTTCAATAAAGATAAACTTTATCTAGATTTAAAAAAGAAACAAATAAATTTAGATAAAAAAGAAAATTGGGATAATTGTGTAAAAATTTTAGGTAACGATATTTTAGAGGCCTATTTTACATCAAATTCAGTTATAAGAGCTTTAAATTTAAGGAAAAAAAATTATTTAAGAAATGTAAAAAAAGAAAGTATGATTAAATTACTAGAAAAAGTTAAATATACAAAAAAAAATTTTAGGAAGTAAATCATTTATGCTTAAAGGCAAAACAGCTTTAATAACAGGTGCTAACGGTGGGATTGGAAGATCAATAGTAAATTTATTTTTAAAAAATAATGCAAATGTTATTTGCTTAATAAGAAAATCAGATAAACAATTTAGTAAGTATATTAAAAAATTATCCAATGATATTACAGTTATAGAGTCAGATTTAACAGATGAAATTAATCTCAGAACCCAAGTTGAAAAAGCATTTTCTAATAAAAAAAAACTAGATATTTTAGTTAACAATGCTGGAAAAGCCTCCGGATCAATTATAGAAATGACTTCTCAAAAAAATCTAAAAGAAATATTTAATGTCAATTTTTTTTCTCAAATAAGATTAACTCAATTAGTTCTTAAATATTTAAAGAATTCAAAAAAACCATCCATTATTAATATTGGCTCTATATCAGCTAAAATAGCTGATAGAGGCACTCTTGCTTACGGGTGTAGCAAGATAGCAATGATGCATGCTACAAAAATTATGGCAAATGAATTTTCAAACTATAAAATTAGAGTTAATGGAATTTGTCCTAATGCTACTAATACAAAAATGTTAAAAAAGATGGACTCAAAATCTAGAGATGCACTTATTTCCAGGTCTTTCATGAAAAAACCTTGTGAACCAATAGATGTAGCAAATTTAATACTCTACTTATCTTCGAAGAATTCTGAATATATAAATGGACAAATAATTTTTATGGATGGTGGAATGGAGTGCTAGAAAAAGTAAATGAAATTAAAAAATTAAGTTATAAAATTAGAAAAACTATTTTAGACATTAGTTATAATAGTGGAGAACCATCACATATTGGTGGGGCTTTATCGATGGTTGAAATTTTAGCAGTAATATATTCTAACTTTAATATAAAAGTGTCTAAGCCTCTGGATAGATTCATACTAAGTAAAGGGCACGGTTTTTTAGCACTATTATCAACCCTGTATTGTAAAAATTTTATTAAAAATAAAAAAAAAATTTTTACATTTCAAAAGAATGGAAGTGATTTTATTGCTCATCCGATCATGAATAAATCTATAGGAATAGAAACATCTAACGGTAGTTTGGGTCAAGGTTTATCTTTTGGTGTGGGTTTGGCTATTTCATATAAAAAAAGAGAGAAGGATAATTCAATTATTGTTGTTGTTGGAGACGGCGAATGTTACGAAGGTTCTGTGTGGGAAGCGGCAATAACAGCTACAGAAAATAATCTAAATAACTTATTTATAGTTGTTGATTGTAATGGCCATCAAAACGATGGAGCTATAAACAAAATGATGAATTTTGAAGAAATGAAAAAAAAATGGCTTGGTTTTGGTTGGAATGTAAATAGCTGTGACGGCCATAATATTTCTGCTTTAATAAAAGTGTTTAAAAAAAATTCAAAAACGAAGCCTACTGCAATAATAGCAAAAACAATAAAAGGCAAAGGTGTCAACTTTATGGAAAACAACAATGACTGGCACCATGGAAGGCTAACCAAGAACCTGTACCTTGAGTCGGTAAAATCAATAAATAAAAATTATAGCTTATGAACTTTAACTCGACTGATGCAAAACAATGGCTAAGGATGGGACCTAGGGCTATGTTTGGGCAGTTTATGATTAACATAGCTAAAAGAAATAAAAAGTTAATGGTTTTAAGTGCAGATTTAGGAAGATCATCTGGTTTAGCTAGATTTAAGATAGAATTTCCCAAGCAATATATTTCTGTAGGAATAAGTGAACAAAATTTAGTTGGTGTTGCCGCAGGTCTTGCTGACGAAGGCTTTAAAGTTTTTGTCACCTCATTTGCTCCTTTTCTTTCTATGAGAGCAAGTGAACAAATAAGGATGAACTTGGGCTATATGAAACATAATGTAAACCTTGTGGCTTTAGGCAGTGGTCTATCAATGGGTTTTTTAGGTAACAGTCATTTTGGATTAGAAGATATTGCCATCATGAGAACAATTCCCGATCTTAATGTTACATGTCCTTCTGACTGCTCTGAGTTAGGAAAGGTTTTAGACGATTATGCATTCAATGATAGAGGCCCTAGCTATATTAGACTTACTGGAATTCCTGGATCAAAAAATGTATATGATAAAAATTATGGGTATAAATTTGGTAAAAATATTACTATCACTAAAGGAGATGATATTTTAATACTATGCCATGGATCAATATTAGGTCAAGTTAAACTATCAGTTAAAGCTTTAAAGAAAATCAATATTAGTGCTGAGCTTATCAATATCGTCTCTTTAAAACCAATAGATGAAAGTGTTACCAAATTATTTAAAAAGTATAAAAAAATTATCACAATTGAAGAGCATACATCAATTGGGGGCTTAGGCAGCATAATGGCTGAAAAAATATTAAAAAATAGAATTAAAACAGAGCTACTATCGATTTCATTACCAGATAAATTCGGTCCAACTGGAACGTATGATTATTTGCTAAAGTATCATGGTTTAGATTCTGAGAGTATAACAAAAAAAATAATTAAGTTAGTTAAGAAAAAATAAAACTCTTTAACATGGGATTATTTAAATCTTTCAATAAATATAATAAAAATACTGCAATTATTGACAAAGAATATTTTAATTTATCCTACAAACAGGTTTTAACAGAAACAAATGAGATTAAAAAAGAAATAAAAAATAGGTCTCTAATATTAATTGTTTCGGAGAATTCTCTTGGTTCTTTGCTTGCTTATATATTTTGTATTATAAATAATCATGTAGGCATCATTATAGACACAAAAACTACAAAAAAAAATATTCTTAAAATTTTCAAAAACTACCAACCAAACTATATTTTTTTATCAAAAAAAAAAAGATCTATACTTAAAAAAATTTATTCTAAAAAATATACTTTTTTTGATCAAAGTTTGATGAAAAATAAACTAAATAAAAAAAAAAAATTAAACAAAAATTTATCTCTTTTATTATCTACATCAGGATCAATGGGATCAATTAAATTTGTCAAGTTGTCCAAAAACAACCTCAAACACAACACAGACTCTATAATTAGCTACTTAAAAATTAATAAAAAAGATTCTACTATAACAAATTTACCTATTAGTTATAGTTATATGATTTCAGTAATTAATACACACTTTGAAGTTGGAGCATCTATTGTAATTTCTAAATATTCCTTGATTGAAAAAGAATTTTGGAAAACTTTAAAGAATAGCAAAGTTACTTCTTTTAATGGCGTTCCTTATACTTATGAAATTCTTACAAAAATTGGTCTAAAGAATATAAAAATAAAAACTTTAAAATATTTAACACATGCAGGTGGAAAGCTTGAAAAAGACAAATTAAAAGAAATAATAAAATTTTGTAAAAAAAATAACTTAAAGTTTTTTTCAATGTACGGTCAAACTGAAGCGTCACCAAGGATATCTTACCTAAAACCTGAATTTTCTGAAAAAAAGATAGGTAGCATAGGCAAAGGCATGCCAGAAAATAAAATTTACATAATTGATAGTAGTGGTAAAAAAATATTAAAACCTTTTGTAGAAGGGGAAATTATTTGTGAAGGTAAAAATGTCTTCATGGGGTATTCAAAAAATTATAACGATTTAAAAAATGCTAATGAAGAAAATTATAAGTTAAACACTGGAGATTTAGGATTTTTTGATAAAGATGGGTTTTTTTATATCACAAGCAGAATCAGTAAAATTGCAAAAATATTTGGAAATAGAGTTGATATTGGTGCTTTAGAAAGTTTAATGAGTCAAAAAGGTTATAAAATTGCATGCCTGAGTGATAACAAGAAAATTTTTATCTTTATTGAAAAAAAATATAATAAAACAAATTTAATCAATGCTATTTCAAAAATAACAAATCTTAATATTGGCTCTTTTGAATTGATTAAGTTAAAATATTTACCAAGAACATCAAATAATAAAATAAGTTACAATGAATTAAAAAAAATAGATGCTAGACTATAAAACATTATACAATTCAGATCCTTTTGATTTGCCTATAAAAAAAAAAAACTCTTGGTTTCTTATAAATCAAAGAAAACTTTCTCTATATCATTACAAATATTCAAAAAATTACAAGTTAATTTCAGATAATATTTTTAAAACAATTTCCAAAGTAAAAAAAATATCTGATTTACCCTTTGTCCATGCATCAGTATTCAAAAATTTTAATTTGATTTCAAGAAATAATAATCAAAAAATCTCTACATTTAGCTCTTCTGGAACAACAGGTACCAAGCAATCAATAATTAATTTAGATCCAAAAACTTCATTCCTGCAATCAAAAGCACTTAGTAAAATTTTTTCAAAAATAATTAATAGAGACAAAGATATTTTTTTTATTGAAAATAAAAATTTTTTAAATTCGAGAGAATCTATGTCTGCAAAAGGTGCAGCAATAAAAGGTTTTAGTCAACTTTGCAATAATAAATATTTTCTCTTGGATAAAAATAATAAAATAAACATATCTATTTTAAAAAATTATTTAAAAAAAAATAAAAATAAAGAGTTTATTATTTTTGGATTCACAAGTTCAATATGGTTTAATCTCATTACTGAGATAAAAAGACAAAAAATTAAATTAAAAAAAAATCAAGGAATAATGATTCATGGTGGTGGATGGAAAAAAATGCACAAACTAAGAGTAAATAATAATAAATTCAAAAATGAAATTAAAAGTTTACTTGGTTTAAAGCAGGTCTATAATTATTATGGAATGATAGAACAAACTGGCTCTGTCTTTTTAGAGTGTGAAAAAGGATATTTTCATTGTTCAATTTTTTCAGATATTTTAATTAGAAATTCCAAATTAAAAATAAGTAAAATTAAAGAAACTGGATTAATACAAACTCTTTCTTTGCTACCCTTAAGTTACCCCGGACACAATATATTAACAGAAGATATGGGTATAATTCATGGTATTGATAACTGTAAATGTGGAAAAAAAGGTAAATATTTCACCGTTTTAGGAAGAGTTCCTAATTCGGAGCTTAGGGGGTGTAGCGATGTCAATTAAAATGAATAAGAAAATTAAAGTTATAGTCGGTGATTTTAATTTTAAAGATGGGCCACATGATGTTTTTGATAAAGATATAATTTTATTATTAAGTGAAATTTCAAAAGAAGTTTTAAATAATAGCAAGTGTAAAAAATTTCCTGATTTAGTTTCTTTTGGTTTTTGGTGCAGAGCAAGTAATATAAGAGCAATATTCAATAATTATAGTTTTTTTAAAAATAGAATGGGGCGTGGCTCTGTATTACACATAACACCATCGAATATACCAACGAATTTTGCATATTCTATGGTTTTTGGGTTATTGTCAGGTAATAATAATATAATTCGACTTCCTAGTAAAAATTTTCTTCAAGTGCGAGTGTTGTGTAATATCTTAAAAAAATTATCGAAAAAAATAATTTATAAAAAAAGTTTTAATAGATTATTGCTGATAAAATATGATAATTCGGACTTGATATCCTCTGAACTTTCTAAAGATGTAGAGGCAAGAATAATTTGGGGTGGAGATAATACTGTCAATAAATTTAAAAGCTTTATAACAAAACCTAGATGTATAGATCTTGCATTTGCAAATAGATATTCAATATCAGTAATAGATTCAAATAAGCTAGGAAAATTAAACTCTAATGATTTAGAAATTTTAACCAAAAAATTTTACAATGATACCTACACCATGGATCAATTTGGTTGCTCTTCTCCAAATAGTGTATTTTGGCTGGGTAAAAATAATATTGCTAAAAAAAATTTTTGGTTTGAATTGAGCAAGATAGTAAATAAAAAATATGACCTTGATTTATCAGGTGCTAATAAAAAAATCTCTAATTTAATGAATTATACCCTGAGAAAAAATAAAAGGTTTAAGACTAATATAAATAATTTTGATTTAATCACACTAAAAAGTAAAAAATTAAGTTTTGATAATTTTGAAAATATAAATTTTGGCACATTTTTTGAAATTAATCTTCCTAACATAAATCATTTACGAAAATATACTTCAGAGAAATTACAAACTGTTACCTACTATGGGACTGACTTCAAAAGTATAAAAAAATTTATTATTAATAATAAAATAAAAGGAATTGATAGAATTGTACCAATTGGAAGAGCTTTTGATTTAACCCCAGAATGGGATGGAGTTGATATTATTTCTACTTTATCAAGAACCATAGGAGTCTAATGAAAGAATTAAATAAAAAAAAAATCATCTCATTGACAAAAATTACTAAGCCATTTTTGATGGTTGATAATATAAAAAATATTTTAAATCTGAAATCTGCGACAGGTATAAAGAGGGTTAATAAAGATTCATGGTTTTTTAAGTGTCACTTTATTAATAAACCAATGATGCCAGGAACATTAATTGAAGAAGCAATGCTTCAAACAATAGTAGCTACACTTTATTCAAGTAAAAAATTTAAAGATAAAATTTGTCTAATAACTAGCAGTAAGACAAACTTTTATTCAAAAGTTGATAAACCAACAATTTTAAATATAGATATTAAAATATTAAAAATTACAAAATTAAAAATTGAAACTGCTGCAATCATTAAAAATCATAAAAATATAAAGATTGCCAGTGGGAATTATAATTATTTTATATCAATAAAATGAAAAACGATACATTTCCAATTAAGTATACTTCTTTAAATATAATCAAGACTAAAAAAAATAAGATTACAAATAAGATTACTAAAAATAACCTATTAAGAAAAGAAGATATTAAAAAAAAATTTTTAGTAATAAAAGTAGAATATGCAAATTTAAATTATAAAGATCTTTTAATGTCTCAAGGTCATAGCGGTTTAATTAAAAAATTTCCTCATACTCCAGGCATAGATGCTTGTGGCACTATTTACTATTCAAATTCAAAAAAATTTAAAAAAAATGACAAAGTATTTGTGATAGCTCGCCCTCTTGGTGTTGAAACAAGCGGTTCTTTTTCAGAATATATTATGATTCCAGATAATTGGGTTGAAAAATTACCAAAAAATATAACATCAAAGGAAATTATGATGATTGGTACATCAGGTTTTACAGCCATGAAGGCATTAAATAAATCTTTGAAAACAATTTTAAAATATAAAAACAAGCCTGTATTGGTTACTGGTGCAACAGGTAATGTTGGCATGTTTATAATATTTTTACTTACAAATATTGGTATAAATATTGAGGCAATAACCTCCAAAACAGAAAACAGTATAATTTTAAAAAAAATGGGTGTAACTAAAATATATACTCTTAAAAGTTTTCTTAAAACTCCTAATTTTGTGCTCTTAAATGAAAAGTATTCAGCTGTATTTGAAAATTTAGGAGGTGATGTAATTTCTATTTGCTTAAAATACCTAATTAAAAAAGGTATTCTTGTATCCATAGGTAATATTTTAGGAAATATATCAAATATAAATATTTTACCTTTAATATTAAGAGAAGTTAGTATCCTAAGTGTAAATGCTGAATGCTCCAGTGCTAATGAAAGAAAAAATATTTTACAGACCTTTAAATCGATAAAACTAAAAAGACAATTGCTAAAAAGAACTAAGGTTATAAATTTAATAGAAGTTTCTAAAATAATGAAATTTAAAAGCTTTAATAAAAAAATTTTAAGGTATGTTGTAAAAATCTAATTTTTTTTAAACTTAAAATTTAAAATAAAAAAAACTTACTTTGCTAAGACCAGGTTTTTAAAATAAAATATCAAATATCTTCAAAATTAATTAAAATTTTTTTCAGTGCATAAATCAAGCCAATTGAGCTATTAGTACTGGTCAGCTACACGCATTACTGCGCTTCCACATCCAGCCTATCAACGTGGTGG
>Ga0115001_10000641_pt1 | contig 26244 bp, 23 predicted proteins | sample ArcticOcean_MG_C_12_FD_89869 | JGI IMG/M metagenome (GOLD analysis project Ga0115001, IMG submission 89869) | Marine microbial communities from western Arctic Ocean - ArcticOcean_MG_CB8_130 | ecosystem: Environmental > Aquatic > Marine > Oceanic | place: Arctic Ocean: Canada Basin | collected... | reverse complement strand
GATTAAAGACCCTTTTATACGCACTTTCATCAAGCACTTTAAAGTGAACATGGATGAAGCTCAAAGACAAACACCCAGTGAGTTTGAAAGCTTTAATGACTTTTTTACCCGCAGTTTAAAGCCAGGCGCTCGGGCAATTGATATGAACCCGCAACATTTAGCTTGCCCGGTAGATGGCGCTATTAGTCAGTTGGGGCAAATAAATGGTGAAAACCTATTCCAAGCCAAAGGCTGTGAGTTTGACCTCACCACTTTATTAGGTGGCAATAGCGAACTTGCCAGCCCTTTTATAGATGGCAATTTCGCCACAATTTATTTAGCCCCTAAAGACTACCACCGAATTCATATGCCTTGTGATGGCACACTTACACACATGGTGCATGTACCTGGACAACTTTTTTCAGTGAACCAAGCTACAGCTGCTAAAGTGCCAGGTTTGTTTGCTCGTAATGAAAGGGTTGTGGCTATTTTTGACACCGAGTTTGGACCTATGGCCATGGTGCTTGTAGGGGCAATGATAGTGGCCAGTGTTGAAACGGTTTGGGCAGGATTGGTATGCCCAATAGGCAAAGCTGTGAGCCAGTTTAACTACGGTAGCCAAGAGCCTATCCACTTAAAGAAAGGTGAAGAAATGGGTCGATTTAAATTGGGCTCTACCGTAGTGATGTGTTTGCCAAAAGGGGCAAGCCAATGGCCTACAGAGCTTAGCGCTGGGACGACCACACGCTTAGGGCAAATGTTTGCCCTGCTTAACAACTAGATGAGCTAGGCTCGGTGGTGGCTAAAGGCCATCACCTTACTGATGTCTTTTTCTCCAGAAACTAACATCAACAATCGCTCTATACCTAAAGCCACACCAGAACATTCGGGCAGCCCAGCTTCTAATGCCTGTATTAGTCTAATATCTGCAGCCATTGCAACTTTACCCATAGCTTGCCTTGATTGATCATCTGCTTTAAAGCGCCGTGCTTGCTCTATAGCATCGGTTAATTCGTGGTAGCCATTAGCTAGTTCAATACCATTTATATATACCTCAAAGCGGCGAGCTACTTTATTACCCCATTCATCTTGCGCCTGACGTGCTAGAGCGCACTGGCTGGCTGGATAATCAAAAACAAAACACGCTTTGGGTAATGCTGGTTCAATACAATGGCTCATTAACAAATCTAACCAAGTGTCTCTTGGAGTATCCGCATCCATTTGCACATCTACAAGGGCAATGGCCTTTTGCCTAATAGACTCGTCGCTTGCTGTTAATGGGTCAATGGATAGTATGCTTTCAAAGGCCGTACGATAACTCAAATAATGCCACTCAAGCTCCTCATTCACTAGCACCGTATCAATGAGACACGACACCTCTTGCATCAATTGCTCTAAACTATAGTTGAGCTGATACCACTCTAGTAGGGTAAATTCTGGATTATGTTTGCGGCCTATTTCACCGTTACGAAAAGCTTTGCTGATCTGATAAATGCTGCCACTGCCAGCTGCTAGCAAACGCTTCATTGCATATTCAGGGGAGGGCATTAAATTCATTTGTGTGCTTGATAAAGCACCATCTTGAGTAAAAGCGACAGGGATAGAGTCTATATGAGGGTCAGACACCCCATAATGAGACATTACGGGGGTATCTACTTCTAGTAAGTGTCGAGCGTCAAGGAATGCACGTATTTGACTTATAACCTTGGCACGCTGTTTAAGTTGCTTTATATCAGCACTAGGTTGCCATGGCATCGTAAGGTCCTAAGGTTATGCGCGGCTTACGTAGTCGCCTGTGCGGGTATCAATTCTTAGTACTTCACCCTGCTCAATAAATAAAGGCACACGCACTGTAGCACCTGTAGCTAAGGTTGCAGGCTTACTGCCACCTTGAGCGGTATCACCTTTAAGGCCCGGGTCAGTTTCGGTCACTTCAAGGTCTACAAAGTTAGGTGCTGCCACAGCAATTGGTGCATCATTCTATAATGTCACTATGTAGATTTCTTGTTCTTTAAGCCACTTAATACTGTCACCTAATGCACTAGCATCAGCACCATATTGCTCAAAGGTTCCATCTGCCATCATAAAGTGCCAAAATTCGCCATCTGTATAAAGGTATTCCATGTTGCGATCCATCACATCTGCCGCCTCAATGGATTCACCTGATTTAAAGGTGCGATCCCACACCCGGCCAGATTTCAAGTTTTTCATACGTACCCGAGTAAAAGCTTGACCCTTACCTGGTTTAACAAACTCTACGTCTACCATGGCACATGGATCGCCTTCTAGCATTACTTTAAGGCCAGATTTAAATTCGTTACTGCTATAATTAGCCATTTTATCGCTCTAATCAAATATACATCGGAATATCTATCGCTCATGATACCGCAAAGCATCACCCAAGTTGACCCTTTTAGCTTGATTAAGCACAAAAGTTTGCCAAATGACTGGCGCGCACAGATGCGTGAAGCCTACCGTACGCCTACAGAATTACTCACTGCGCTGGATTTTAGCCCAGAACAACAAGTTGAGTTATTAGCTCACGATCAAGGTTTTATGACCTTAGTTCCCAGAGCCTTTGCGCAAAAGATGCGCCCACAAGACCCTGCTGACCCTTTGTTATTGCAAGTGTTGCCTCAGGCACAAGAAGCCATATCACATGCTGAGTTTAATAATGACCCGCTAGAAGAGGCTCGCTTTAACCCAGTACCTGGTGTTGTGCACAAATACCACGGACGGGCTTTATTAATTGCCGCAAGTCACTGCGCTATCAATTGCCGTTATTGTTTTCGTCGCCACTACCCATATGACGAACAAAAACGCTCACGCAACCAGTGGCAAGAAAGCCTGAACTACATTAGCTCACAAACTGATATAGAAGAGATTATTCTTAGTGGGGGCGATCCACTAGCCCTAACAGACTCACTATTATTTGATTTAATTAGCGCCATTGAACAGATCCCACATATTAAACGTTTGCGCATTCATAGCCGCCTGCCCATTGTGTTACCACAACGAATCACTTTAGAACTATGCCAAAGACTTGAAGCATCCAGACTGACCTGTGTCATGGTGGTGCACGCCAACCATGCTAACGAGCTCGCCCTAGACGTCGCGCAAGCTTGTGCGCTATTACGTATGCATAAGGTGCAACTACTTAACCAAAGTGTATTACTGGCCAGCATTAATGATAATTTGGAGTGTTTGAAAAACTTAAGTGAACGCTTGGTTGATCTGGGCGTTATGCCCTACTACCTGCATTTGCCAGATCGTGTAGCTGGCACCACACATTTTTTTGTAAGCTTAGAGCGATGCCAAACTTTAGTGGCGCAAATGCAGGCCTGCATGTCTGGTTACTTAGTACCAAAACTTGTACGTGAAGAGGCTGGCAAACTAAGCAAAACGCTATATTCGCCAAACTAAAAACTACAAAGCAAAATAACTCAGACTAACTTAAACTAAATACAGTAAAGCATCTAAATCTAGATTATTTATCTGATGAGGTGCCTGTTGCCTAACTAACGGTTTGCCATGGAACGCCACGCCCAAGCCTGCTTTATTGAGCATAGGCAAATCATTTGCACCGTCTCCAACAGCAAGGCATTGTTCTAGTGTTAAACCCAAGGTTGTGCGCAACTGCTCCATCAGCTCAACCTTTCTATCGGCATCCACAATCACACCAGAAACTTTGCCTGTAAGCTTTCCATCCACCTCTTCCAAACCATTAGAAAAAGCGCCTTGCATTCCAAGTTGGCTTGCTAAAGCATCTGCAAAATAACTAAAGCCTCCAGACAATATAACGCAATATATACCTTGGCTTAACAAACCTTTCATTAGCTTTTCTGCTCCTGGCATTAGCTTAATAGAGTTTTTGATAGCTGCTAATTGGCTCGTTTCAAAACCTTCAAGTAGGGCTAGGCGCTTTCGAAAACTTTGTTCAAAATCCAACTCACCAGCCATGGATCTGGCAGTAATACTTGCCACTTGTGGGCCTATTCCTTTTGTATAAGCAAGCTCATCCATCACTTCAGCTTGAATCAATGTGGAATCCATATCAAACACTGCTAGCTTTATTTTTTGTATAGGCTTATTTGCTGATTGTAATACATAATCAAACTGACTCTGTTTAGACTGCTCTTTGAGCAAGGTATCTAACTGCAAAAACACTAGCTCATCATTACTACTCCATTGCCATTGATGCACCATAACACTCACATCATCACTTAGGTTTTGAACTGACGCTTGTGTTTGTAGCCGGTTAAACACGCTGTCGATGGCTGCAAAACTCACTGCATTAGTCATATTGAATAAGGTTAGGCGGTGAAACATAGACACAACTCCTTGAGTGGGCTTAGCATTTTATCATTAGTGAGTTAGAATGGTGTTGATTTTTACTCTTTAATACAGCGCTGATTAACACCTAATGCCCAATAAAATTTTATCTTTTCGACATCTAATGCACTCACGCCTGACTTTAGTTCAAAAGACAGTGTTTTTACTCATTGCCACCTTTGTCATTGCGGGAAGCTCTATAGGGCTGATGACTTACCAACACCTAAGCCAAGTGGCCGGTCAACAACATACATTTATAAGTGAAAAAATGGGCCAGCAATTAGCAAATTTAAGCGCCCCTTTGATCATAAAACAAGACTACATTAGCCTCAACGTCACCTTGGCAGAACTAAGGCAACAAGGCGCTTTGATTGGTGCTGCTGTATATGACGCTGATGGGAAAATGCTTGCTAAAACGGGCCTTCTTAATGATGCAGAATATTTAACGTTGCCTATTGAGTTAAACGAGCAACTTATTGGCAGCTTACACTTACGCTATGCCACTTTAGACCTGCAGCCAAGCCTTAACGAACTCACAAAACTATTGTGGCCCACTATAGGTTTGGCGTTGTTAGCTTGCATTGTGCTTGGATGGTGGTTTGGTGCTCGATTAGTACAACCGTTGCATCGCTTACATGAGGCACAAGAACAACTACTTGAGTATGGCAAAGCACCTCCTCTTGATGACTCTCGACTTGATGAATGGGGCATTATTAACTTAGGATTTAATTCAATTAATGAAGAGCGCTTGTTACACACACAAACAGAGCACCAATATGAGCTAGAAATGCCGGCCGGCAAAGGGGTAATAACTGGAGATCATTACGATGATAACCAACCAGAATTAGAAGCCCCTAATCAGCAAGAAGCGTTCAATCAAGAATTACATAGCTTGGCGCGAGAGTTATCTTCAGATCCTGAACTAGGGGATCCACTTTTTGCACCCAAATTGCAAGCAGATCCAGTTGAGGCCGCTGCAGGCTATAGCGAAAACCATTTACCTATATTTAGCATGGACGATTTGCGTAATGGTGAAAACTCCACCCCATTGCGACCCATACCTATGTCTGTAGATGCTTTTGAGCCTATTCATGATGCCATGACAGATCCGCTGCCTGACCCTGCTCAATCAACTAATACAAGCGCCGTTGCGCCTAGCCCTGATTCTGAAGGACTGCACGCTAGGCTAGACGAAGAGCCCTTAGTGAGCTTGCTATATATTAACGTTAATACCCGTGACCAAGGCCCCATGGCCGCTGCAGAAAAGCACTTACTGCTTAAGTCTTATCATCGCTTGGTGGACCAAGTGTGTGCGATTTATGGTGGAGCAATTGAAACAAAAGAAAACCACGATGTACTTGTCACCTTTGATAAACCTCATGAGCATATGACCCATTGTGTGAATGCGCTATGTGCTGCACAGTTTTTCTTCGGTTTATACAAAGCCTTTAATGCTCAAAGAGCTACCCAACAAAAAGCTGGATTGAATATTCAAATTGTAGTGCACACTGGCGTATTAGAAGCGTTGAATACGCTCACAGAAGAAGCATCACAGCTGTCTCGCCGTGAACGCCAAGACCATATGGTCATCAGTCAAAATGTGGCTTATCATCCAGAATTGCAGCAACGCGTACTGCAAGCAGACAATTGCATAGCACTGGCCAGTGGAGCTGTGTGTTTAGCCCGCTTAAGCAGTGACTATCAAGACTTGTTGGACATGCAAATAAGTCACTTTAGCACTACGAATTAAGGCTTTATACCTACAGATTAGCGTTTACGCTAAATCTATAGGCGTTTCATCTACCTCATTAGGCACACTGCCTTCTACAGCCAAACTATCCACCTTTTGGAAACCTCGAGGCAGTTTATTGCCTCTTCGACCGCGCTCACCACGGTAATGAACTAAGTCAGAAGCCTTCAAACGCAAATAGCGTTTTCCCGAATGCACTAGCAATTCACTGGTTTGCGTAACCAAAGCACAAGCCACCATGAACTCGTCACGACTAGCTACACGAGCCGGCGATATACTAATAATTTTATTACCCTTACCTCGCGCTAACTGAGGCAAATCCTGTAGTGGGAAGACTAGCATACGCCCCTCATTGCTCACTGCTGCAATCCAGGTGTCTGTCAGTTGACTTATGTGCTCAGGCGAAATGATTTTTGCACCTTTTGGTACAGACAATGTTGCCTTACCGGCTTTATTCTTACTCAGCAAGTCTTCGAAAGTAGCTACAAATCCGTAACCAGCATCGGTACTCATCAGTAATAATTGATCAGGTTTGGCACTTACTGCAGCAGAAAACTGCACTCCACTTGGTGCATTAAATCGGCCACTAAGCGGCTCACCCTGGCCCCTTGCAGATGGCAATGTATGTGCCTCTAAAGAATAGCTACGCCCACCTTCATCAATAAAGGCTACACTTTGATTACTGCGGGCTTGCACCATTAGCAAGAAATCATCACCAGATTTATAGCTCATGTTAGAAGGGTCTATATCGTGCCCTTTAGCACCACGCACCCAACCTTGCTTAGACAAAACAACAGTTACAGGCTCGGTAGTTAGTAGGTCACGCTCTGTCAGCGCTTTCGCTTCTTGACGCACAACAATTGGTGAGCGTCGATCATCGCCAAAAGCTAATGCATCTTCAGTTAATTCGCGTTTGATAAGAGTTTTTAACCGGGCTTTAGAGCTTAACAAAAGTTCTAGCTTATCGCGTTCTGTGGCAAGTTCATCTTGCTCTGCTTGAATGCGGTGCTGTTCTAAGCGAGCTAAATGGCGCAGTTTCAAATCTAAAATAGCGTCAGCTTGCAAAGCTGATAGTTCAAACCTTTGCATGAGCACAGGCTTGGGCTTCTCTTCTTCTCGAATGATGGAAATAATTTCATCTATATTTAGATAAGCAGTCAACAAACCTTCTAAAAGATGCAACCGCTCTAACACTTTATCCAAACGGTGCTGCAAACGACGAGTAACCGTCTCCATTCTAAATGATAACCACTCTTTTAATATAGCGCTCAAGCCTTTCACTTGAGGTTTACCGTCCACACCAATGAGATTTAAGTTTACTCGATAAGAACGCTCCAAATCTGTAGTAGCGAAAAGGTGGTTTAATAACTGCTGCGTATCCACCCTATTTGAACGGGGAACAATCACCAAACGTGTGGGTTTTTCATGGTCCGACTCATCACGTAAATCGGCCACCATAGGCAATTTTTTAGCCTGCATTTGCGCAGCTATTTGTTCTAAAATACGAGCACCAGAAACTTGGTAGGGTAAAGCCGTGATAACAATGTCACCATCTTCATGATCTACCAATGCGCGCATACGAATACTGCCACGACCGGTTTTATACATTTCTAATAAATCACGTGGCGGGCTTATAATCTCTGCAGTAGTGGGCATGTCAGGCCCTTGCACAAACTCAAAAAGCTCTTCAGTGGTTGCCCCAGGGTGATCCAACAAATGAACACATGCAGAAACAACTTCACGTAAATTATGGGGTGGAATATCTGTCGCCATACCCACAGCAATGCCTGTGGCGCCGTTGAGTAATACGTTGGGCACGCGAGAAGGCAACACCAGAGGCTCTTGTAACGTGCCATCAAAGTTATCCCCCCAATCTACTGTGCCTTGGCCCAGCTCACCCAACAACACCTCTGCATAGCCTGCAAGCTTAGCTTCGGTATAACGCATAGCAGCGAAAGATTTAGGGTCATCTGATGAGCCCCAGTTACCTTGGCCATCTACTAGGGTATAACGATAAGAGAAGGTTTGCGCCATGTGCACCATAGCTTCGTAACAGGCACTATCACCATGAGGATGAAATTTACCTAACACATCACCAATAGTACGAGCTGATTTTTTATATTTAGCAGAGTTTTTAAGCCCTAGCTCAGACATTGCATAAATGATGCGTCTTTGTACAGGCTTTAGGCCATCCCCTATGTGGGGTAGTGCACGGTCCAAAATGACATACATCGAGTAATCTAAATACGCTCGCTCGGTATATTCTTTTAGGGGTAGACGCTCAACGCCTTCATCAATAGGGATGACACCAGACATAATAAAAAACATCCTATTTGAGTGAGTTCAAGCCAACTAAAATGCTCGCCACACACATGCTAAATCAAAAAAATTAAGCTTGAGTATACCGTAAAAAGTGGTTTGATAAAGATCCCACCAGCATTTATTGAATGCCTACTACTATTTCTTAAATGAATCAGGCCTGTGGCATTAATTACTCAAATATAGCTCAGATTTTGATTACTTTTTAACCACTAATCCGATATAATAACGCCAGTGAAAACTATCCCATGATGGCTTGTGTAATATATAGACATTTACTCACAAACCATCAGACCAGCAAGGCAGGGCCGCCAGAGCCCACCTGACAATAATTTGTTGAGTCATTGATTTTCATAAGAAAACTTTAACTTTAAATCTCTAAGGAGAAAAATTATGTCGCTACATCCTACGCTTACAGAAATGGGTATCACAAGCTTTGCATCAATTAGCAAATACACTCTTCGCCAAGAAGGTGATTTTGATATTCTTAAAATATACTACAAACGTGAGAAAGGTTCTTTTTTACCTCGTAGTAAGAAGTTCCGCTTCGGTCGCGCTACGCGCACTGTAATGGTTGACTCTGGTCGCCAGCAATGGAAAGAAGTGAGTGAAATCTCACCATTTTTATTACGCGCCCTTACTGAGCTTAACAAGCTAGCTAACGAAGAAAGTAAAGCTGTAGATAGCAAAGAGTCTATCGCACAAGATCTAGTACACCTAGAACGCATCATGGCTGAAAAGCTAGCTGAAATTCGAGCTAAAATCGAACAGCTATAAACTTTTTAGACAATAAAAAACCGCGCTGGGCTTCCCTAGCGCGGTTTTTTTATCTGTGCAATTTGACTACAAAGGAATTTCATCAACTGCATCTGCAATATTATCTATACTTTCATCAACCGCATCTCCAACCACCGGCACTACAGAAGCTACGGCACCCACAACTCTCATTGGCACTGTAACTATTTTTGTTAGCACGCAACCCGTTAAACTCACACACAAAAACGCTGCAAATATCCACTTATACAACATTGTTATTGCTCCTTTGTTACAGATAATCGCGTGGTTGCTAGGCTTTGCTTTATGGTTTTTAAATGCCCATGAAAATCTTCACCACGGCGCAATATTACCCCAGTAGCCAATACATCTATTAAGGTAAGCTGGATCATTCTAGATTGCATGGGCATATATACATCAGTGTCTTCAGGCGATTCCACACCCAACACTAGACTAGCTTCTTCAGCCAAGGAGGAACCTATCTGCGTAATCGCAATCACAACAGCCCCAGCACTGCGGCCAATACGAGCCACTTCTACCATCTCTTTGGTGCGGCCAGTAAAAGATAACAGCACTAGTACATCTCCACGCTTACAAGCTGCCGCCGTCATACGCATCATTAATGAGTCATTATGGGCTACAACAGGAATATTGAAACGAAAAAACTTATGCAAAGCATCGTGGGCAACAGCGCCAGAGGCACCCATACCAAAAAAACAAATCTGCTGGGCTTGGCTTAAATAATCCACAGCACGCTCTATCACCTTACTGTCAATCTGTTGTTTTGCTGTGTCCAAACTTGCCATAGTACTTGTGAATATTTTATCTGTGTATTGGGCAGCCGTGTCATTTTGATCAACCGTTTGACTGACATAAGGCATGCCACGAGCCATACTTTGAGCCAACTCCATTTTAAAATCTGGATAACCCTTTAGACCAAAGCTTCGACACATACGGTTAACTGTAGGCTCACTCACTTTAGCAAGCTCTGCCAATGCTGCAATGCTCATACGAGTTGCTGATTGTGGATCAGCAATAATCACTTGCACCACTTTTCGCTCAGATCGGTTAAGCTGGTCTTGCTGTGTGGACAAGCGCTGCAATAAATTATTAGTCATAATCATCTATTCTTTTTATATAGCTTATTTATTCATTTATGTAAGTAATATTACCAACATTTTTGATATTTTTGTGACTTTTGAGCAAGTTTAATAGTATTATTACACATCTAGCATACATACAAGGTTATACAATCCATGTCGAACAACCCGTCATCAGATGAGCATACAGCAGCTACAGGCATATTAAGCCATAGTTTTGTTTTGTTTGGCGCATTGGGCGATTTATCGCTTCGCAAACTCATGCCTGCTTTGTACCAACTTGAACATGCTAAGCTATTAAGCCAAGAGCTGCGCATCATGGCTGTAGCCCGCGGCGCTATCAACACAGCCGAATTAAGATTGCGTGTTGAGCATACACTAAATCAATACATTGGCGCAGATGAATTAGATGCTAGCTCCGTATCTAGACTATTACAACGGCTCCACTACTGTAAAGTAGACCTCACTCAAGCCCAAGATTATATCGTTCTAGAAAAAGAGTTAGCTTCTTGGCACCCGCAAGTCACTTATTATTTGGCTACGCCACCAAGCTTATATAAAGACATTTGCCAACACTTGCACGGCGCAAACGCTATTAATGAGTTTAGCCGTATTGTGGTAGAAAAACCCATTGGCCACGACCTTGCCTCATCTAAAGTGATTAACAATGCATTGGCTTTATATTTTGACGAAAACCAAATTTTCCGTATCGACCATTACCTTGGTAAAGAGACCGTACAGAATTTAATAGCGTTGCGCTTTGCTAATCCACTATTTGAAAACCAGTGGAATAACCAATACATCGACTATGTTGAAATAAGCGTCGCAGAAGATGTGGGTATTGAAGGCCGCTGGGGGTATTTTGACCAAGCTGGCCAAATGCGTGACATGGTGCAAAACCATTTAATGCAGCTTTTATGTTTAGTAGCTATGGACCCTCCATCACAACTTGACGCTAACAGCATACGTGACGAGAAAGTTAAGGTATTGCGCGCTTTAAAGCCTATTAAAGAAGGTGAAATTAACGACCATCTCGTTTTAGGCCAATATACTGATGGCCAATTTAGGCAGCAGGACGCCCCTGGATACTTAAATGAACCAGATGCAAACACCAACAGCAATACAGAAACCTTTATTGCCTTGCGTGCAGAAATATCTAATTGGCGCTGGACTGGCACACCCTTCTATTTAAGGACAGGTAAGCGTATGGAAAGCAAAGTGACTGAGATTATCATTCACTACAAAGCCAACAGCCATTATATCTTTAACCAAGATCAAGCCCAACTTGCCAAAAATAGGCTCATCATTCGCTTACAACCTTCTGAAAGCATTGCCTTACAAGTGCTCACCAAAGAGCAGGGCATAGACACAGGCATGCTTTTGCGACGTGACCCACTGCAGCTAAACTTGGCGCAAACACAAACTAACTCTCGCATTCCAGACGCCTATGAGCGGCTCTTGCTAGAGGCCATCAAAGGCAACCAAAGCCTATTTGTCAGACGCGACGAAGTAGAAATGTCTTGGCAATGGTGTGATCAAGTAAGACTCAGCTGGCAATCTGAAAACAAAGCCTTGGCGCCCTACCCTGTAGGCAGCAGTGGCCCCAAAGAAGCGCAAGATATGATTCAAATGTATGGACACCATTGGTATGAAGACTGTGATGAAAGCTAATAAACCCTCAATGCTAAGCGCCCCTATTGAGTGGTTAGAAAGTGTATCGGCACAAACTCTTGCCACTACACTTGCCTCCACCATTGCAGGCCAATTGCGCGATGCCTTAGTGCAAAGGCCAAGAGCCAGCCTTGCAGTCTCTGGCGGGCGCACGCCCAAAGCGATGCTACAGCAACTAAGCCAGCAAAAGCTTGACTGGCAACGGGTAGATATTACCCTTGCAGATGAACGCTGGGTGCCTGAAGGCGACAGCAACAGCAACACTGCGCTCATAAAGGCTTGGTTATTGCAAAATAATGCATCTGAAGCCACTTTTTATCCCATTTATACGGGAGAAAAGACCGCATACGAGGGGCAACAGCACTGCCAACAAGAACTTTCATCCATGCATTTTCCACTTGATGTGTTAGTGCTGGGTATGGGTAACGATGGACACACTGCTTCCTTGTTTCCCTTATGCCCTTCATTAAATGAAGCACTTTCCACACAAGATATTTGTATCGCTACCTGCGCACCAGTAGAACCTACTGATCGTATGACCTTAACAGCCAATACATTACAACTTGCAAAAAACACACATTTACATATTGAAGGCAGTGGCAAACTCCAGGTGCTAGCGCAGGCTATGGAACTAAAAGATCCCTTTCAGATGCCCGTTTATACTTTCTTTCAAAAACCCCTTTTTATACATTGGTGCCCATAGATGACCAGCTCAATTACCACTTTAATGCAAAGTAACACAAAAAAATTAGATCAAATATGTGCTAGCGCACCTGTTATTCCAGTACTTACTTTAGACAATGCCAAGCAAGCTATTGGCGTTGGCAAAGCTTTAGTGGATGGAGGCTTAGTTGTTTTAGAAATCACTTTGCGCAGTGACTACGGCCTAACCGCTATTAAACAGCTCAAACAGGCTTTGCCCAATGCCATTATTGGAGCAGGCACAGTAATTACGCCACAGCAGTATGAAGCTTGTGTAGAAGCTGGAGCTGACTTCATTGTAAGTCCAGGTTTTACTGACGAGCTTTTAAAATATGCTAGCCAAAGCACAGTACCCTTATTGCCTGGCATTGGCAGCGTAAGTGAAGCTATGCAAGCGATGGCTCTAGGTTATCTCAGGTTTAAACTATTTCCTGCAGCTGTGGTAGGTGGAGTAGACTTTTTAAAGGCCATTGGCGGCCCAATTAGCGAACTAAAATTCTGCCCAACCGGAGGCATCAAACCTACCAATGCGGCAGAATATTTAGCCCTAAAAAATGTAATGTGCGTAGGTGGAACATGGCTAACGCCTGCTGATGCAGTGCAGCAGGAAAATTGGCAAGCTATAGAAGACCTAGCTAAAAAAGCGTGTACGCTAGCTCTACCTAAAAACTAACAAGGCAAAAAAAAGCCCTTTAAGCTTAAACTTAAAGGGCTAAAATACCGCCTTCGAACTACAAACTCCCATAACAAGAGCCCTATAAAAAAGCTCTAATTACGAGAAGCCTTAAAATAGTCAATTAACGCATTGGTAGAGTCATCATGCTGATGCCCAGCCTCTCCTTCAATTTCCTGTAATATTCCTTTAGCTAGAGTTTTTCCTAGCTCAACACCCCATTGGTCAAAAGAACAAAGATCCCAAATTACACCTTGTGCAAATATTTTGTGCTCATAAAGTGCAATCAGTGAGCCCAAGTTTCTTGGATCAATCTGCTTAAGTAATACCGTATTACTAGGCCGGTTACCTTGATGCACCTTATGGGGCAATAGCTTTTCAAGCTCTACCGAGTCTAACCCTTGAACTTCCAACTGACTTCTCACTTCCTCGGCGCTAATACCATTCATCAACGCTTCAGTTTGAGCAAAGAAGTTAGCCATTAGGTTTTCGTGATGGCCTTTAACAGGAGTAGAGCTAGCTAATGACCCTATAAAGTCAGCTGGCACAATCACATTACCTTGGTGCAGTAATTGATAAAACGCATGTTGCCCGTCGATACCCAACTGACCCCACACAACAGACGCCGTCGGATATGCCACTTGATTACCTTGGCGATCCACATGCTTACCGTTACTTTCCATATCAGCCTGCTGAATATAGTCAGTGAAGCTTTCTAAAGGCTGGTCATAGGGCAAAATTACGTGGCTTTGCGCCCCATGCAGTAGACCATTCCATATGCCTACTAATGCCATAATAGTAGGCATATTCTTTTGCGCTGGGGCATCTCTAAAATGAAGATCCATATCATGAGCACCGATTAATAGTTGCTCAAACTTATCAAACCCTAGGTATAACGCAATCGGCAAACCAATAGCTGACCAAATAGAGTATCGGCCACCTACCCAGTCCCACATGGAAAATCTAAAACCTGCATCAATACCAAATTCTTGCACTGCTTCAGTATTAGAAGACACCGCCACAAAGTGCTGCTGTACTGCACGTTCGTCAAATGCCGAAGCCATAAGCCAATTACGCGCAGTTTGTGCATTGGTCATGGTTTCGCTAGTGGTAAAGGTTTTAGACGCTACTACAAATAAAACTTGTTCCGCATTTAAAGGACGTAAAATTTCAGCAATCTCTACGCCGTCTACGTTAGATATAAAATGCACACGTATAGTAGAGTCAGCATAAGAGCGAAGCGCTTGAGTTACCATTTTTGGCCCCAAGTTAGACCCACCAATACCAATGTTAACAACATCTGTAATGCGCTTGCCAGAATATCCAAGCCATTCGCCACTGCGCACTTTTTCAACAAACGCACGCATATGAGACAGCTCGTCATTGATCATATCCATCACATTAGTTTGATCGACGTACACTGGCGAATTACTTCGGTTACGCAGCGCTGTATGAAGCACTGCCCGGTCTTCAGTAATGTTAATCTTTGCGCCTCGGTACATGCGCTCTATAGAGGAGCTTAGACCCATGTCTTGAGCTAAGCCAAACAGAGAATCCATTATTTCAGGCGTCAAACAGTTTTTAGAGTAGTCTAATAATAAGTTAGGTAATTCAATCGAGTAGGTCTCAAAGCGATTACCTTCTTTAGCAAATAGCTCACGCAAGTGAGTACTGCGGTGCTGCACTGCCAATTGTTGCAATTTTTGCCAGTGTTTAGATTTTTCAAGCTGTAACATTGCGTCTCCGTGACTCGTGATCAAGTGCTATAACGGCGCCGTTTAGGCCCGGTTGCTCTGCAATGCAGAGGTAGATAGGTATCTGCTGAAGATAAGTAGAAGTTCGGCCTTTATTAGTAAAGCTTTGGATAAAATCGCTACTTAGTAAAAATTTTTGCATGCGTGGTAAAATCCCACCAGTTAAATAAACGCCACCTACCGCGCCAAACGCTAAGGCTTCATTAGCCACTGCATTACCCAGCATTTCACAAAAGGTACGCAGTGTTTGATAGGCCAACTCATCAGGTGAGGCTAGCTGAGCTTGTTGTAAAATATCTGCAGGGCTACTTAAACTAGGTGGCATAGATTTAATGTGTGCCACTGCATGATATAGATCCATCATGCCAGAGCCTGATAGCAATCGCTCAGTAGACACATGTTCGTATTTACCCCACATATATTCCAGCACTTGCACCTGCAGCTTATTCGTTGGTGCAAAGCCTACATGGCCACCCTCACCCATGACAGGCAACCAACCGTGGTCATGGGCAACCAGTCCTGCCACACCTATGCCTGTGCCTGGCCCCATAACCAAACGATTACCTTGTGCTACAGCCTGCCCTTGCTTCACTAGACATAGATCTGCAGTGGCGATTTTTGACATGGCCCATGCTTGAGCAGTAAAGTCATTAACCCACAACGCCTGCACTCCAAGTGCTCCATCAACCTTGGCTTTATTAACACGCCAATGGTTATTGGCTAGCGAAAACTGGGGTAAATGCACAGTACCCGCAATAGCAATACAAGCTTTACTGATCAAGCCCGTAGCATTAGTGCTAGAAAGATATGCAGACACGGCTGCCTCTAAGCTAGGATAATCTGCGCAAGGGAGTATCTTAATATCTAGTAAATCAGGCACATCAGCTTGTGTTAAAGCAAAACGTGCGTTGGTAGCGCCAACATCGGCGACTAAATTATAGTCAGGCATAGGTGTACATCACTTTGTCATCGGAGTAAATAATTACACACACGTGCTAGCGCCTAATTCAGCGGCACTAACCTGCATGCGCATGCCAGCAAATAACTCACGGCCCATGCCTACAGTTACGCCTTCTTTATGCGCAGCTTGAGTTCTTTTTTCTAAGACGTCAGCATCTACCATAAGCTCTAGGCTGCCATTGTGGCAATCTAGCTTTATCATATCTCCATTTTCTATTTTACCAATAGTGCCACCTGCTTTTGCTTCTGGGTAAACATGGATAGCAGCTGGTACTTTTCCAGACGCACCAGACATACGCCCATCAGTCACAAGCGCTACCTTAAATCCACGGTCTTGTAACACCCCTAAATAGGGCGTTAGTTTGTGTAGCTCTGGCATGCCGCAGGCTTGTGGCCCTTGAAATCTGAGTACTGCAATAAAGTCTTCTTCTAAAAGACCTTGCTTAAATGCATCTTCAAATTCAAACTGACTATCAAATACTTTGGCAGGCGCTTCTACCAACCAATGCTGCGTTTTAACTGCTGACACTTTAGCGACGCCACGTCCTACATTACCTTCTAACCTTACTAAACCGCCTGTAGGAGAAAAAGGTTGGTCTGCAGATCTTAATACATCAGTGTCTGCACTGGTTTCTGGGGCAGCCTGCCACACCAACTTACCGTCGTTTAGCTTAGGTTCTTGGCAATAGCGACTAAGGCCATGGCCCATCACTGTTTCGACGTCTTCATGTAATAAGCCATGTTCTAGTAAGGTTTGTACTAAATAAGGCACGCCACCTGCTGCATGGAAGACATTAATATCTGCCTCACCATTTGGGTATATACGCGTCAGACTAGGCACTACAGTAGATAACTTATCAAAGTCATCCCAGTTAATAATAATACCGGCAGCCCGTGCAATTGCAATCAAATGGATCGTGTGGTTAGTAGAACCCCCTGTGGTAAGTAGAGCTACAATGGCATTAACTATCGTTTTTTCTGACACGATTTGAGCTAAATTTTGCTGTGCAGATGAATGAGTAAGCTTAACCGCTTGCTGGGCAGCTGCAATTGTCAGGGTATCTCTCATAGTGCCATCTGGTGCCACAAATGATGAACCTGGTAAATGTAATCCCATTACTTCCATTAATAACTGGTTACTATTAGCCGTACCATAAAAGGTACAAGTCCCTGCACTATGATAAGAGGCTGACTCACACGCTAACAGTTCATCCCGGCCTACTTTTCCTTCAGCATATAACTGGCGGATACGTGCTTTTTCTGCGTTTGGCAAACCTGATGGCATTGGCCCTGCAGGTACAAATACCACTGGCAAATGACCAAAGTTTAAAGCACCAATTAACAGACCTGGCACAATTTTGTCACACACCCCTAAACAAAGTACCGCATCAAACATATTATGAGACAAAGCTACTGCCGTAGACATAGAAATCACATCTCTACTAAATAAGCTTAATTCCATACCAGGCTGCCCCTGAGTCACACCATCGCACATCGCCGGCACTCCACCTGCAAATTGTGCAACACTGCCCATGTCTCTAACCGCTTTTTTGATAAGTTGCGGGTAGTTTTCAAATGGCTGATGAGCTGAGAGCATGTCGTTATAAGACGATACAATGGCAACATCAGCACTGTCCATCATAGTCAGTCGATCTTTATCATCCTGAGAGCAAGCTGCAAAACCGTGGGCCAAGTTCCCGCAAGACAAAGTTGAACGACTGACCCTGCCGCCTTTAGCAGCATCTATATTAGCTAGGTAGTCTCCCCTAGTTTTCTTACTACGTTCAATAATGTCTTGAGTAACCTGAGCAACAACCTGCTTCATAACAACACCTTTATGCATATATTTCAGTAATATTAACAAATTATTGCTTATTATAAAACCTATTAGACGTATAAATATTTGATATACCGGCAATATGTATGTAATATTACTAACATATAGATACTACAGGAAACCCTCAATGACTATTCGCATTGCTATAAATGGCTTCGGCCGAATCGGCCGCAATATTGTTCGCGCCTTATATGAAAAACAAGCATCAAGCCCATACGCTGCATTAGAAATAGTAGCGATTAATGATTTAGGCCCAGCCAAAACCAATGCACACTTGCTTGAATTTGATAGTGTGCATGGCCGCTTTAATGGCACAGTAACCCATGATGATGAGCACTTATTCATTAACGGTGACAGCATCAAACTTCTCCAACAGCGTGATCCAAGCCAACTACCTTGGAGAGAATTACAAGTAGATCTGGTCCTTGAGTGTACTGGCCTATTCACCAAACGCGAACAATGCCAAGCTCATATTGATGCAGGCGCAAGCAAAGTCATAGTATCAGCACCTGGCACAAACCTAGATGCTACTATTGTGTATGGTGTGAATCACCAAACCCTAACAGGCAATGAGCGCATTATTTCAAACGCATCATGCACCACTAACTGCTTAGCACCCATGGCCAAAATACTTAATGACGCCTTTGGTATCGAGCAAGGGCAAATGACAACCATTCACTCTTATACCAATGATCAGTTACTGACTGACGGCATGCATGCAGATCTTTACCGGGCTCGCTCTGCGACTCAGTCTATGATTCCTACTAAAACTGGCGCCGCAGCTGCTGTAGGCTTAGTGCTGCCAGAACTAGCTGGACGATTAAACGGCATGGCTATGCGCGTGCCAACGATCAACGTTTCTGTAGTCGATCTTACCTTTATCAGCAGTATTGATACCGATGCGCAAACGGTTAACAAAGCTATTCATGACGCCATTTCGAACAACCCTCACTTGGGCCATGTTATGGAATATGTTAACAAACCACTAGTCTCTGTAGACTTCAATCACAGCTCAAAGTCTTCATGCTTTGACAGCAGCCAAACTTGTGTTCAAGGCAAGTTAGTAAAGGTCATGTCGTGGTATGATAACGAGTGGGGATTCTGTAACAGAATGTTAGACACAAGCTTAGCGTTAATGGCTCGTTAAGAGCAGATTAAGGGCTTGTTGATTTAATAATTTGATATAATATCAGCCAAAATTGCACACTATTAAGGATATAAAAAACCTACTATGAATTTAAGACGTACAAAAATTGTCGCCACATTAGGTCCCGCTACGAGTAGCCCAGAAGCACTTGAAAGCATTATTGCAGCAGGTACCGATGTAGTACGCCTTAATTTCTCACACGGCAGCGCTGAAGATCACAAACAACGCGCACAAACAGTACTTGAAGCCGCAGCAAAGGTAGGTCGCCACGTAGCCATTTTGGCAGATTTGCAAGGGCCTAAAGTACGGATCGCGCGCTTTATAAATAACAAAGTACAGCTAAGCAATGGCCAAAACTTTACCCTTGATCCAAGCATGGACCTAGAAGCTGGCACCGATCAAGCTGTAGGGTTAGATTTTCCAGAGCTAGGCAAAGATCTGCATCAAGATGATATTTTGTTGCTAGATGATGGCCGTATCGTGCTTAAGGTTGTTAGGGTAGAAAAAAACAAGGTGTACACCACCGTAGAAGTTGGAGGGCCCCTTTCTAACAACAAAGGTATCAACCTACAAGGTGGCGGCTTATCAGCCCCTGCCCTTACAGACAAAGACCGTGCAGACCTTATTACTGCAGCTGAAATTGGCGCAGACTACATTGCCATTTCATTCGTAAGAAATGCTGGAGACATGAACGAAGCACGCGCTTTATTAGAAAAGGCCAACAGCAATGCAGGCTTGATTGCTAAAATTGAACGCGCCGAAGCGATTGAGACCGAAACACTAAAAGGCATCATCTTAGCCTCAGAAGGCATCATGGTTGCCCGTGGTGACTTGGCTGTAGAGATTGGCGATGCTATGTTGGTAGGCGTGCAAAAAGACATTATTAAGCACACACGAAAACTAAACCGCATTGTGATCACGGCAACACAGATGATGGAGTCGATGATTACCAGCCCAATGCCTACGCGGGCTGAAGTATCCGATGTAGCCAATGCAGTGATGGATGGCACCGATGCCGTTATGCTGTCAGCCGAAACTGCCGTAGGCGATTACCCGGCTCAAACTGTTGAAGCTATGGCTAGAGTCTGTCTAGGCGCTGAACAGCACAGAAACGCCCATAAGTCTTCTCATAGGCTAGACATCGCAGTACACAGCATTTATGAAAGCGTCGCACTAAGCGCCATGTACGCTGCCAACCACTTGGATGGTGTAAAAGCTATTATTTGTATGACACAAAGGGGCAAAACGCCTCTAGTAATGTCCCGCATTAGCTCAGGCATACCTATCTTTGCCTTTACCTCTCATGCAGAAACTCAGCGTCGTGTGTGTCTATACCGAGGCGTGCTCACGCATCCATTTGATTCAAAAGTCATTGATAACGATCAAATAAACCACGTGGCGGTAGAGCAGTTAAAAAGTTTGGGTGTAGTGCAAGACGGTGACATAGTGCTTATTACTAAAGGCGACTATGTTAAAGCTCACGGCGGCACCAACACGCTAAAAGTAGTGCGTGTAGGTGATCTGATTCAATAACACAGCACCTAGCATGCTAGCTGTTGTGTTATTTTACTAGGCGCTGCTTACTGCAGCGCTTAGTCATTCAACCTAAATGCCACGAACAACGGCCTTCCCTGGCGCACAATACGCAAAGAAATAGATCGATTGTTAGGTAAAACCTTTACCAGCTTAGCAAACTGCTCCACACCAGAGATGCGCTGATTAGCAATGCTAGTGATCACATCACCAACCTGCAAACCAAGCTCCTGAGCCACTCCAGCATCTACTTCTGTAACATCTACACCATTACGGATGCGCCACTCCTGCGCCTTTTCTGGCGCCAAGGAAGCCACCCGCACACCAATGCGCTCAACATAGCGGCTCTTATCCACTTGACCTAAAGCGCTAAGTTTATTTTTCGGCAGATGTCCAATCAACACATCCACATCGATAAGCTCTCCACCTCTTATCACCTTAATAACCGCAGTACTTTGAGGCACTATAGCTCCTACAAAGTGAGCCACTTGAGCTGACATGACAACATCATTTCCATCTATTTTGGTAATCACGTCTCCTGTTTGTAGACCCGCGGCAAAAGCTGGACTGTCGTCTAGCACTTGAGATATTAATGCACCCGAAGCCTTATCCAAACCAAAAGATTCTGCAAGATCTTGACTGACCTCTTGAATCTGCACACCCAGCCAACCTCGCGCCACTTGACCTGTTTCTCGCAGCTGTTTGGCCACGGTGGAGGCTGTATTACTAGGAATAGCAAAACTCACACCCATAAAACCACCTGAGCGGGTATAAATTTGAGAGTTAATACCGACCACTTCTCCGTCCAAATTAAATAAAGGGCCACCTGAATTACCTGGATTTATAGCCACGTCTGTTTGAATAAAGGGCACATAAGTTTCTGAGCGAAGACCTCGCCCTTTAGCACTCACAATGCCCGCAGTGACTGAGTAATCAAAACCAAAGGGAGATCCAATAGCAAGCACCCACTCCCCCACTTTCAACTTATCTGAGTCTGCCATGGTCAAAAACGGCAGCCCTTGTGCGTCAATTTTTAATAAAGCTAAGTCAGAGCGTGGATCGCTACCCACAAGTTCCGCTTCCATTTCACGACGATCACCTAAAGCGACAATAATTTTTTCGGCCCCCTTAACCACATGATCGTTGGTAAGAATGTAGCCATCCGCACTGATCAGAAAGCCTGAGCCTGTAGACTGGGCTTGAGGCGCACGCCTTTGCTGAGGGGGTTGCGAGGGTTGCTGAGGAGACTTGGGAGCAAAAAAGTCTTTGAAAATTTCAGGCACCTGACCCTGGTTGGGAGCTTGGGGTTGATTACCTGTAAACCTTTGAGTGTTGTTCCGCACAGTACTAATGTTAACCACAGCAGGAGATGCTTTTTCAACAAGTATTGTAAAGTCTGGAAATTGTTGAGCTTGTGAAAAACTGGACGACAACATGGCGAGCAACAACAACGCGCTCAGTTTATAGTGCAAAGTGAATTTTTTCATCAGAACGCGTCTCCATCGATTCATATGGTAAAAATATATTACTCATAATCATACGGCAGTTTTAACCAGCTAAGGGCACTGTAGCGCTCATTTACAAAAAACTTTCAAAGCTTTGCAGAAGCATGTGCTGATATCCAATTATATGTATAAATATTTGGTATTAATCAGTCGTGAAATGAAGTTCCTGCACCTGAACACTGCTTTGCTGGCGAAGGATTACTGGCTGCCACTGATTAGAGTTAATAACAGAATCACTTTGGCTGTACCAGCGCAGCAGCAACAAACCAAGTCCTAATCCGAGCAACGCTACAATGACTGTCACAGGCTCAGACAATCTCAGCCACTGGGCTAGCAAAGCACACCCAAGCATGGTAACCAAAGGCATGGCAAAGGTTAGCAAGCTGGCTTTAATAAAGGCGTTTTGAGGGATACCAAGAACCACTTCATCGCCCACACTTAAGGACATAGCCAAAGGCATGGGCAACTGGATACGCGAACGCTTACAATCTGTCGCTTGGTTCATGAGTCGTTGGCCACAGCCACTTTTCATGCTGCAAGATTTACACGTGCTCAGGCGAATGGTATCAAGCCATACTGAGCTTTGATCAATGGCATGGACGTGGGCAACTTGCTCGATCATTGAGTCGTGTGCATTAGACATAATTCAGCCCTACAGCCTTAAAAGGCGTTTATTGGGCTGTAAAGGATACCACAGAGCTGGCCACTTGCTCGCCTTGCGCTAAACTTAATTGGCCAACCAAGGTGATAAACATTGAGTTGCCATTATGCGAAATCGTTTGGCCTAAAACGAGATTGGAACCAGCAAAGGTATGGCCTTCAGGAATGGTGCGGCCATTTAATGCTTCAACATAAAGCGTAAAGTTATCAATGCCATCACTATAAGTAAGCACTTCCCTTGCCACTTGATTTGAGGTGTCTAAGCTGCGCTGGGTTAGTACAAAACCAGCTGGCAAGTTTGCCGCTGACCAAGTCGCATCAGCTGCGTTAGCCGCTTCTATGGGAGCTGGCAAACGAATGATATCATTAAGGTTATCTACACTCGCAGAAGCGATACCCGTGCTAAATAGCGCAATACTGTTATTGCTATTTCTGGGCTCTAACAACACAATACCTTGCTGGGCAGGCATTACTTGTGGCACAGCCGATATACCAATACGCTGGGCGCCAAGGACCATAACCATAGTCACACTTGCTGCTACAGCCAAACCTGCAACAGGCTGCCAGAAACGATCTAAATAGCTTACTTTAGATGCTTGATTGTTAGGTGCAGCAAAAGATTGTTGCGCATAGCACGGCTCTGCCACAATCGCTTGGCGCACACGATCTGAAAAATCTAATGATACAGAGGCTATACTGGCTTCACGTTTTAGTGCAGCACTAGCTAGTTGGTAACGAGCCCACTGCAACCTTACTTGCTCATCACTCTCACAGGCTGTGAGTACGCGCTGAAGCTCAAGTGGCTGCGCAACATCATCCATTACTGCAGATAATGATTCACGCACTAGTTGTGCATCACTGTTGCGGGTGTGTTTAGTTTGTGTTGGTGCCAAAATATCGCTTCCTAAATTTTGCTTACGGCAGTTTGGACGCCAAAAGTCTGGTTTGGTTCAATGTTATTTTTACACTATCTTCACAGAACGCTAATCACGATCCATAAGTTTTGCTACTTCTTTGTCAATTGCCTCACGAGCTCTAAATATACGCGAACGCACAGTGCCCACGGGGCAGTCCATTACTTGTGCAATTTCTTCATAACTCATACCTTCAAACTCTCTCAATGTAAGCGCAGTCTTAAGGTCTTCTGGCAGCTTGTCTAGGGTGGCAAACACCTTATCTTGAAGCTGATCACGAGCCATCAAATATTCTGGGGTATTCACGTCTGCCATGACAACTGCACTGCCATAGTCGCCGTATTCATTAGCTTCTACATCAACATCTGGTGGTCTGCGAGACCGAGATACTAAATAGTTTTTTGCCGTGTTAATGGCAATGCGGTAGAGCCATGTATAAAACTGACTATCACCGCGGAAATTAGCCAACGCACGATAGGCTTTAATGAATGCCTCTTGACTGACGTCCATGGCCTCATGATGATCCTTCACATAACGACCCACTAAACTGATGATTTTGTGTTGGTATTTAAGAACCAATAAATCAAAGGCGCGCTTATCCCCAGCTTGCACTCGTTCTACAAGCTGCTGGTCAGATGAGACTGAATTAGGTGGGGCCTTTTCAATGGGCACTTAGGTTTCCTTATCTAAATTTGGCTCAGTACACAAATTGCGATTCGCTAGCAATTTAATAGCCTAATAAGAGTACAACAGATTAGCCTTGTAGACACTAGTTCAGAGTAAATCTAACCAGTTAAAACATATCTGCGATAACAATAAGCATTTCACCTTAGGTCTAGCCAAGCTATAATCGAAGACTTTAGCGAATGACAACAACAGCAACCTTATGCAACAAGACTTTCAATACGACGTGCTTATTATAGGTTCCGGCGCTGCCGGGCTTAGCTTAGGTTTAAAATTGGCCGCAACTCGCAAGGTCGCTGTAATAAGTAAAAACGAACTAAACGCTGGTGCTTCAGGTTGGGCGCAAGGTGGCATTGCAGCAGTACTTGACCAACAAGATCGCATAGATGATCACATCCAAGACACACTAATAGCAGGTGCTCACCTTGGCAATCCAGAAGCCATCCAATTTACCGTAGAGCAAGCAAAAGCCAGTATTGATTGGCTTATTGGTCAGCGCGTACCCTTTACTCAAGACGATGCAGACCCAACAGGATACCATCTGACCCAAGAAGGTGGTCATAGTCATAGGCGTATCATTCACGCGGCAGACTGGACTGGTCGAGCAGTGACCACAACCCTGCTAGAACGAGCGACAGAGGCCAAAAACTTAGACTTGTTATCTCATCAGGTAGCTGTTGACTTAATTACTAATGCGAAACTAGGATTGCCAGGCAACCGCTGTGTAGGCGCCTATGTATTAAATCAACAAACGGGCCACGTCAACACGTTTAAAGCACAGTGTGTCATTTTAGCCACAGGCGGTGCCAGTAAAGTGTATCTTTATACGAGCAATCCAGATGGTTCATCTGGTGACGGTATAGCGATGGCTTGGCGTGCAGGTTGCCGTGTAGCTAACATGGAATTTAATCAGTTCCACCCTACCTGTTTGTATCACTCACAAGCCAAATCATTTTTGATCACTGAAGCAATCCGTGGTGAAGGTGGAAAGTTAGTATTGGCTAATGGTGAGCCATTTATGCAGCGCTTTGATGACCGCTTAGAGCTAGCCCCACGAGATATTGTTGCCCGTGCCATAGACCACGAAATGAAACGCCTTGGTGATGACTGCGTTTATTTAGACATTAGCCATCGTGGACGTGAGTTTATCCAATCTCATTTTCCCAACATTTACCAACGCTGCATGGAACTGGGCATAGACATTGCTAAAGATCCTATTCCTGTAGTGCCTGCTGCACACTACACCTGTGGCGGTATTATTACCAATCAAGACGGCATGACTGATATTGAAGGCCTATACGCTGTTGGCGAAACCGCTTTTACAGGCTTACATGGTGCTAATCGATTAGCAAGCAACTCATTATTGGAATGTTTCGTTTATGGCCACGCTGCGGCAAAGCACATCGAAAAACATTGGAGCGAAACCCCACCTAAACGCACCATTCCTACCTGGGATGAAAGCCAAGTAAAAGACTCAGATGAAGACGTGATCATCTCTCATAACTGGGACGAATTACGTCGCTTTATGTGGGACTACGTGGGGATAGTTCGCACAGACAAACGCTTAACCAGAGCAAAGCACCGTGTAGAGTTGCTGCTTAGTGAGATAGATGAATTTTATAGTAATTATCGCGTTAGCCCAGACCTTATAGAATTACGCAATTTGGCCTTGGTGGCCTCACTTATTATTCATAGTGCCCAGCAACGCAAAGAAAGCCGTGGTTTACACTACACATTAGACTATCCAGACACCCAAAAAACCGCCCGTAACACGATCATGACACCTACTAATTTTGATTGGCAGTAGGGATTTGGATATGCCAACGGCCAAACACTCTTAATTTACGCAACATGTCTGGGGGGCCACTGTCAGCCAGAAGTGGCCACCAAAACTGCTGCCCATCTGCAAGCCTAATATATAAGGTAATAAAATAAGGATTAAAGGCTGAT
>Ga0115001_10000640_pt1 | contig 26250 bp, 8 predicted proteins | sample ArcticOcean_MG_C_12_FD_89869 | JGI IMG/M metagenome (GOLD analysis project Ga0115001, IMG submission 89869) | Marine microbial communities from western Arctic Ocean - ArcticOcean_MG_CB8_130 | ecosystem: Environmental > Aquatic > Marine > Oceanic | place: Arctic Ocean: Canada Basin | collected... | reverse complement strand
GACCTGTACGGCTCACCGAGGCTTTGGTGGGTGTTCGCACAGCGTAACCCAGACCAGATAGAGGATCCCATCTACGACTTCAAACCAGGAGTGACCATACAGTTGCCAAAACCGGCCAACATAACTCGTGACCTAGGAGTATAGTATGGGAAAAGTAACAGCCAATAAGAGGTCATCAAAGACAACCAATAACAACAGTATAGTCGATATAAAAGAAATCGAAAGATTGATCGAGAAGGCCAAGAATGGCACGTTGAGCAAAAGCAAAGCCATCAATGATGCAACTTTAAAGCGGTTAGAAAAAACCCGTAAAAGTTTTTTGGAGGGCACAGTCAACAACACAACAGAAGGCCCGCGATACTCCAGTTATCCAGGCATGGGCAAGACCTCTGTCGGTCCGGGACTGGAGGAAAACATACTACACAAGTTTGCATCATACACCACACTGTTCACGCTGAGTGGGGTCAATGAACGTGAACTGCATGATCATACATTCCTGTTCAACCCTGTGCATGACGTGGTAGCACGTTCATCGGGCATAGGTGGTGATCCTAACGTTACCGGCAATCCCAAAAGTGCTGACATTACTAAATCAGGGGATCAGGACGACACAGGCAGTGTTGCAGAGAGGACAATAGAAGCAGGACGGATACAGGACAAGTACGGAAACGCCATAGGCGTATTGAAAGACGGACGTGACATCTTCTTTGAGGATTTGAACCTGATCTCCACGGTCGGTCCAGGTGAAGAACGTGGAATGGCGGACTTCGTCAAGATGGAATTCAAATTGCACGAACCGTTTGGTGTGTCCTTCATTGAGAAGATGCGTGCCGCGGCCAGGTTGAACGATTACAGGGATCATATGGATGCTCCCATGCTGTTGACCATAGAGTTCAAGGGGTATGATGAGAACGGAAAGCCCATGGACGCCGAAGGAACCGTAAGAAAGATACCAATACTGATAAGCAGGGTCGAGCTAGATGTCAACGAGGGTGGTGCAATATATGATGTCACAGCGGTTCGTATCAACGACATAGCGTTCGATGACAGGTTCAAGTTCCCAAGGAGTGAGATAACGATCAACGCCAGCACACTGGAAGGCGCCGGCGATCAGTTGGCCACACAGCTCAATGAACAGATACTCAAGGAGAAGGATGAACACAAGGTGCGAGAGGTCCTAGACGAGTACAGGATAGAATTTGACAAAGAAGTGGTAGATCTTTCTAAGGGATACATAGGAGGCGTAGATGTCCGTAACACAAAGGTCGGCCGGGCAAGGGGAGCCAAAGGTGATTTTGCTAACAATGTAAAAATTGAAGTGGCGGAGGCACAGATCAGCGACCTTGTCAGCATAACAAAATTGTTGGAGGACATGGTGAGGACCACCACAGGATACGAGGACCTTGCATCCGACTTCTGGACATCCTATCTTAGACGTACGGGCCAGATAAAAAGTGGTGAGGACGCATCTGAGGACAGTATTAAGAAACTGTATGAAAGTGCAGATTTCGAAGAGGTTGTGTCCAGAAACAGTTTTGTGGATTGGTTCAAGATAAAAACTTCAGTACAGACCGATTACGACAAATTCGATAACATCACTAAAATGCACAGGAAGATAGTGACATACAGGGTAATACCATACAAGATACACGTGTTGAAATTCATGAAACCAGGTATTTTTATGTCAAAGGGAACGGCCAGGAACGATGTGAAAAAACAGTACAACTACATTTACACTGGCGCCAACACAGACGTACAGAGTTTGCGTATCAACTACAAGGCCGCGTACTACCAGAGGAACGGCATAGAGGTCGGCACAAAAGACGCCGATGGCGTTTGGGAAAAATTAGACAGTGTCATCACAAGACTGGTTGGCAAACAAGACCCAGACAATAACGATATCACGCATCTTAGGAATTACCCCAGCATAAGAAGGGGAAGGAACACTTTTAACAAGGCAGACACAGACAAAGGCATGAAGGCCCGTAGCCAGGACTTCTATGACTACCTGACCAATCCAACCATAGACATGATGAGGATAGAGATGGACATCCTGGGAGACCCTGCCTTCATTTGCCAGGACCAATACATACCTTTGGACAAGCAGGGTGAAGTACTTAAAGACGGAGCTATTTATAGTGGCAAGTTTGGATCGTTCAACGCAGATTCACACACCCCACTTATGGAATTGGTATACAGATTACCAGATGACATCAACGACAAGACGGGCGTGATGTTCGAGGGCAATAACACAGTGCCGGAGGAGAACCTGTTCTTCGCTGGTGTGTACCAGATAGTCAGGATAGAAAGCAAAATTTCCAATGGCCAGTTCCTGCAGACTCTTACCTGTGTGAGGCTAAACAATCAACACGGAGCAGGTGAACCTCTGTTTGAGGTAAGAAATGAAGCGGCTAACAAGTTAGTCAACTCAGTTGCTAAGAAAGTTAATATCGGAAATAACACTTTTGTGGCGGATGAAATTAAGAAGCAGATAGTAGAGAAAGCGAGAATAAAATTTATTAACAACGAAACTTTAGCAGACGAAAACGGCAACGTTCCCGGCTTATAGGACATAACACATGGTAGGATTTGTAGACACACACGACAACATGAAGAACTTCGAGCAGAAGTTCGCAGGCAAGGACGCCGGCCCTTACGTGGGCACGGTCAAGTTCACTGATGATCCATTGCGACAGGGCAGGTTGGGTGTGAACATTCCGGATCTGTCACACACTGACAATCCAGGACCTGACGACTGCATATGGTGTCAGTACCTGTCACCGTTCTACGGTGCCAAGAGTATTGAAGCAAATTCCAAATCAGACGCAGACAGTTACAAGGGCACACAACACACATACGGCATGTGGTTTGTGCCACCGGACATCGATACACAGGTGTTGGTGATATTCGCCAAGGGCGAGACATCAAAGAAATCGGCATTTTGGATTGGATGTGTGCAACAGCCACTGACCAACCAGCAGGTACCAGGCTATAGTAGTTCCAGCAACAACTATAGAGCGAAACAGGACGCCCGGGAGATAAACAGGACCGGAGCCACCAACTACGGAACGGATTTCTTGCCAGTTGGCGAGAAGAATCGTAAGATGCTAGAAGAAGCACAGACGGCGGCGTTCGCCAACAGCCTGCAGTATCCAATAAATGACGTGATGGCAGACCAACTGCTTGGCCAGGGACTTGTACAGGACACGGTAAGGGGTACGACATCCAGTTCAGCAAGAAGAGAATCACCCAGCCAGGTGTTTGGGATCAACACACCAGGAAGGATACGTGAGGACAGCCGTAGGAAGAACATAGGACCAGAGGGAGCAGAAGTCAGACCAGACAGGGACACAGGACACAGTTTCGTCATGGACGACGGTGCGGAGGATGGCACAAACCAACTCACAAGGTTGCGAACTGCATCCGGACACCAACTGCTGATGCATGACACGGAAGGTGTGGTGTATCTCGCGAACGGTTCAGGTAAGGCATTCATAGAGATGGACAAGGAAGGCACCATAAGTGTGTACTCCGATGGTGGAATAAATCTAAGATCAAGACAGGACTTCAACCTACACTGTGACAGGAACATCAACTTCCATGCCAAGGGTCAGATCAATTTCACATCTGAGACCAACGTGGCACTGAACGCAGAGGGATACCTGTTCGCCATGGGGGACAAAGGAATTTTCAGCAGTTCACAGAACGGTGTCATACAAGACTACGCCAAAACTGCGATATCATCCCACACACCCGGACTACAACTGCATGGTGCTGACCGAGAATTCCATCTACAGGGATCACAGGTGCACTTCAACAAGCCCATGGGCAGACAGGTTGGCATAGATGCTTGGGGACCAAGTTGGCTCAAACCTGACACCGACTACGTGAGGATCAGGACCACAGGTGGAGAAGCAGGCACAGGTGATAAAGCATTGATAGACGTGGACAACGAAACGCCGATTGACAAACGGTCAGGCAAAGTGGTCAAGAAGGCGGCCAAGACCACAGTGACAGATTTCGTAACCCACGAGCCATACGACAGGCAGAGTAGCACAGCAAGGATCAAAACTTTCGTCAACGAGGCCATGGAGCAGATCAGTAAATCTAGCCCAGAGCTGTCAGCTTCTGAAAAAGAATTAATAAAGGCCGAACTGTTGAAACAACCAACTATCAAGGCAGTGGCAGACACACTGAGCAAGGTGGTCAAACTGAACGACGTCATTGAACTGCCTACAGAAGATCTAAACGAATTACTGGGCAAGGCAAACGACATACAGAAATTGATAGAAGCTTCTATAGAAGATCCAAAGGGCGCCGCTATGAACTTTGTAGTTGGTTTAATAGATAATGAGGTTGGTCAGGCGATAGTAAGGAATACTTTAAGGAAGGTTAAAGAGTTCTTCACAGGGGGCAGTGGCGGCAGGGACAGGGACGACATAGCGTAGAGTAAATACATTATATGGCATACGGAGATTCAGGATCGGGAGATTTATCCAACAAGCAGGTGACATTCAAGGGTTTCAGTTCTCGTGCGGACAAGCAGAACTTCAAACTGTATGACTTCGAGGTTGCCAAGCAGGATCTGATCAATAGATTAAGCATACGTAAGGGCGAGAGGGTTGAAAACCCAGAGTTTGGCACAATCATATACGACGCCATATTTGAACCGTTCACAGAAGATCTAAAGGACGCAATCATAGAGGATATCACGGCAAACTTGAACGCAGATCCTCGACTTTCGATAGAAGATATCATAGTGCAAGAAGCGGACATGGCATAGCCATACAGGCCACTATAACCTATGTTCCACTGAACATCACAGAGAAACTGAGATTCAACTTCGACGAGAACTCACTATTGCGTCTATCTTAATATACGCACATTTCCTAACACATAAATATCGTTGTATACACTATGGCCACAACAGATAGACAGAACAGATTACTAGTAGCGGAAGATTGGAGAAAGATCTACCAGTCCTTCCAACAGGCAGACTTCAAATCATATGACTTCGAAACATTGAGAAGGACCATGGTGGCCTATCTACGTGAGAACTATCCAGACGATTTCAATGATTTTGTCGAGAGTTCAGAGTACGTTGCACTGATAGATCTTATTGCCTACATAGCTCAGGCATTAAGTTTCAGAGTGGATCTTAACGCAAGAGAAAATTTCTTGGAGACGGCAGAGAGAAGAAATTCAATTCTAAGATTGGCAAGGTTGATCAACTACAATGCCAAGAGGAATAAACCAGCCACAGGACTTTTAAAAATTGACGCTATCTCGACCACGCAGGATGTACTAGATAGTACAGGAAGTAATCTTTCAAATTCAAACATAATTTGGAATGACAGTGCCAACTCCAACTACAGAGAACAATTTACTGCTGTCCTGAATGCGGCAAACCAAACAGGACAGCTATTTGGCAAACCAAGGGAGTCAGGAACAATTGGCGGAATATCTACAGAGGTATACACCTTGGCGTCGAACCAATTAGACCTTCCTGTTTTCAACTACAGCAAACCAATAGGTGGCATATCAAGAGCATTTGAGATAGTGCCAAGCTCTATCAACGAGTCAGAAAGCATCTATGAAGCAGATCCAATACCGGGCACAGGACTGACCTACACATATAGATCAGATGGATCAGGTGACAGTTCCAACAACACAGGATTCTTTTTCTTATTCAAACAAGGCACAATGCAAAATACAGAATTCAACATCAACACAGCAAATACCAATTACGTGAAAAGTCTCGATGCTATCAACATCAACGACAGCGATGTATGGTTGTACAAACTAGATCAGTTTGGGCTGTTGTCTGAAGCGTGGACAAAGGTTCCATCATTGTCTGGCAACAACGCAATTTATAATTCTTTATCCAAGGCAGAAAGAAACACATACAATGTTGTGACCAAAAATGACGATGCAATAGATTTTGTTTTTGGAGACGGCAACTTTAGTAACATACCATTGGGCAATTTCAGGACCTACTACAGGACCAGTGACAACACCAAGTATGCTATACAACCAGCTGACATGCAGAACGTTCAGCTGACTGTGCCATATGTTGACAACAACGGTGCCCAGCAGTCACTAACAATAACGCTTAGTCTAAAATCTTCTGTATACAATGCGTCGGCAACGGAATCTAATAGTTCGATCAGGGAAAAGGCACCACAGGTGTACTACTCACAGAACAGGATGATAACGGCCGAGGATTACCAGGTGGTTCCTTTATCAGCATCACAGGAAATTGTCAAGGTGAGATCAGTAAACAGATCTGCATCGGGTATATCTAGAGCAAAAGAAATTTTAGATCCAACCGGTGCGTATTCCAATGTAAGTGTGTTCGCAGAGGACGGGATTATTTACAGAGAAGAATCCACGCAACAATTCACTTTTAGTTTCAACAACAAAAGCGAAATACAGTCAACAATAGACAGTTCTGTTGAAGCCAAATTGAAAGAAGCATATGCTAGACAATTTTATTATTTGAAATATGCAACCAAAGATGCAAGTTCATTGTCGGCAACATGGAATTCAACAACCACGTCGACCAACACCAACACAGGATATTTCACGGCAGGTGGAGCATTAGTTTTAGGTGATTCGGCAACATCAAATTTGAAATACGCAAAGCCCGGTGCATTGGTAAAATTTACATCACCAGACACCAGGGAATTCCTAAACAACACATTGGTAACTTCTGGCACAGACAACGCAGAAGACAGACTATGGGCCAAGATAGGTGCAGTGGTATTAGATGGTGCAAATGAAGGCGTAGGAAATCTTGAATCTGGCGTCGGTCCAGTGACACTTAACAACATTGTACCAAACGGTTCTGTAATAAATGCTATAATACCTAACTTTACAACATCATTTTCAACAACACTGGAAGCAGACATCCTGGACAGGGTAGAAGCATACGAGGAATTCGCACTGAGATATGATGTGGACAGTGAGACATGGAAAGTTATAACATCAACTAATCTATCAACAAGTTCGGTTTTTAATTTGAACAATGCTGGTAGTACAGCAGGAACAAATCTTGATGCAAGTTGGTGGTTCAAGTTTACCAATGACGGAAGCACGTACACTGTAACATACAGGAAATTAGATTACATATTTGAGTCAGAATCGCAGAACAAATTCCATTATGATTTGGAAGAGAAAATTTACGACTACCAGACTGGCAAAAGCGTCAAAGACACAGTGAAGATATTAAAAACGAATTCGATAGTTTCCACTGGAAATTCCGTTGGTTATCCTATTTCTTGGCAGGTAGTAGCGACTGTTACAGAAGCAGATGGATTTCAAGACAACAGGAAGATAAAAGTTGGATTTTTTGATGATGACGATGACGGCGTGGTGGACAATCCAGAAATTTTTGACATTATAGTTGAACCAACAGTATCAGAATCAATAAAATTTGTTTTCTTTGAGAAATACACATCGTATGATAACATAGAAAGATACAGACCTTATGCGGCTTCTAATTTTACAGTATCAGAAAATGAAGCAGATATTACCTTAAACTCATCTACATACACTGACGGACAGTTATTTTATTTTTTCGACATTGATGAGGACGTGATCAAAAAATACAGTTCAGCTACAAACACATTGACTACATCAACAGATTACCTAGCTAGGAAAGGTAGGAGCTCGATCAGTTTCCAATACAAACATCATGCAGGTCAAGAAACAAGGATAGATCCAAGTGTCTCTAACATAATAGATGTGTATCTTTTAGAAAGAACATACGACAACTTGTATAGGATATGGTTGCAAGACGGTGGTACCGAACCATCAACATCCACAGCTGACCAGTTGAGAATATCATACTCAGGTACACTTAATGCTCTTAAATCATTGTCCGATCAGATAATTTACCACCCGGTGAAATATAAGATACTTTTTGGTTCAAATGCAGAAGAACAATTACAAGCAACATTTAAGGTTGTCAAAAATCCAAGGACTAACGTTTCAGATGCAGTAATCAAGACTAGGGTAATTGCCGCTATCAACGAATTCTTTGCATTGGACAACTGGGATTTTGGAGATACTTTTTACTACACAGAATTAGCCGCTTACGTTCACAATCAACTAGCACCGGATTTATTGACGGCAGTTATTGTGCCAAACCAATCAGGACAGGCATTTGGGTCTCTGTTCCAGATAAACTCGGCAACAGACGAAATTTTCATTAGTGGGGCCACCGTTGATGATGTATCGATAATAACAGCACTAGGAGCCAACCAACTGGTAGCATCTGGATCTGTTGTAACATCGACATCAACTGCCACAACAAACACAACATCAGGATCAGCAGTATCAGGCTCTACTACAACAGGATCCGGTTCAAGTTCAAGCACCGGCAGTAGTGGGTCAGGATACTAATGGCTGACAATCCAACAAACTCACTTACAAATAACGAAGTTGTCAAACAAGGAGACAATGAATACAGAAGGACTGTACAACACCTACCAGCTTTTTACAGAACTGACAGCAACCAAAGATTCCTATCCAGCACAATAGATCCATTAGTACAGAAAGGTTCTCTAGAAAGATTGGATGGTTACATTGGCAGACAAGACGCCTACACTAGAAACGTCAACGATAGATATATTTCAGCGACAAATAAAAACAGGATGGCGTACCAGTTAGAGCCTGCTGTAACCTTTACAAACAGAGACACAACATCAGTCAATCCAGAAGATCAAGTAAAGTTCACAGGAACATACGATGACTACATAAATCAAATCAAATATTTTGGTGGAAAGGTCAACAATCATGACAGGCTGAACAAGGAAACTGTGTACAGTTGGAATCCAGCGATAGACTATGACAAGTTAGTAAACTACAGAGAGTACTACTGGATACCGGATGGACTTTCTTCTTTGGAGATAGACTCCGCCGGACCGTCGGTGGTTGCCGAGTATGATGTGGTCAATCTTGCCAAAGGCGCATACAACTTTGGTCACAGACCTGGGGAAAATAATCCTATTATAAAATTGTACAGGGGTAACACGTATAAATTTAAAGTAAACGCAAAAGGACATCCGTTCTACATAATGACTGAACCATACAAGAGTCAAGTTGCAGAAGATGGCTCAACATCAACACTTTATTCAACAGGGGTAACGAACAATGGAACCGACTATGGCACAGTAACATTCACGGTGCCTACCTCAGGCACACCGGACACTTTATATTACCAGTGCGGTAATCATAATGCCATGTACGGAATATTACAGATTAGAGATGTAACAACCACAGTAAAAATTAATCCTGAAAATGACATAATAGGCACTAAGAATTACAGCATTAGAACACTAGATCTTTCTAATGGAATGAAGATAAAATTCTCAAAAGATAAACTAGCAACTAATTCTACATACCGTGACAAGGAATATTACGTGGAAGGTGTTGGTGAGAACATAACACTTACAGACGTAGAAAATCTTATCACACCAGGCACTTATGCCACGGAAGGTACAATACCATATGACTCGGTTGCTTACGACTCGAGACCATACGCTAAGGCATTCTATACGCCAGAGAACAAGGACTACATGACCATCAAGAGAGATTCACGTGACCAGAATGCTTGGTCGAGATACAACAGGTGGTTCCACAAAGCTGTCATAGAGGAGACAGCAAGGATAGGAGGCTTCACTCCAACTCTTGATGAGGAGGACAGGGCCAAGAGACCGATCATCGAGTTCGATTCAGGACTTGCACTTTACAATCACGGCACAGTTGCCAAGAATTCAGTTACTCTGTATGACACAGTGACCACAGACGCCATGAGTGACGTTGTGCTACAATCTGGTTACATAGTGGACGGCCTGGCACTTGAAGAAGGCATGAGAGTTATTTTTGCGGCTGACACGGATCCTATAGTCAAAAATACAATATACAAAGTAAGCTTCAACTCAATCAATGCCGATTCAACACTGTTTATTGCATTGACAGAGGAACCAGATGGGGTGCCAGCAGAAAAAGACAGTGTGTTCGTAGAATTTGGCAAAGTGAATCAAGGGAAGACTTTCCACTTTGACAGCACAACAAAGGCATGGATAGAATCACAAATGAAGACAGGGGTAAATCAACAGCCGTTGTTTGGTATGTGGGACAACTCACACGTTAGTTTTGATGACGCAACAACGTATCCTAACTCGTCATTTGCAGGTGCCAAGGTTTTTGAATTCGCAACGTCAGACACAGCAACTAAAGACACGGTGTTGGGAATAAAGGTAAAGTACAACACAATCAACAATATTGGAGACATAGTATTCAATTCGGATCACACCTCTGGAACATTCACTTACAAATCAGGAACAAAAACAATTACAAAAAATCTCGCAGAAGGACACCTACACTACACTACTTCTAGGGAAACACATAATTCACGAAGTGCTTGGACGAAGAGGACTAATGAAAACAAACAACGTGTTATAAGAACCTTCATAGCAGACAACACAGAAAAACAGTTGTTCCAGATTGATTTTTACAAGAACAGTGCTTCTCTTACAGATTTAGAAGTTTCGGTTGCTGTAAACGGCACAAGAAAAACACTGACAACAGATTACACCCTCGTGAACGGCACAACAAACAAATATGTAAAATTTAACGAAGAACTTAAAAACAACGACCAGGTACGTATTGCTGGTTACAGCAGTGCCGACAAAATAGTTGACAAAGGCATCTATGAGATACCAGAAAACCTAGCAACAAACAGTCTCAACGAACAGATAGGAACATTCACGTTTGGACAAGTGTTGAATCACGTAAGAGATATATTTGACAAGAACCAAGACATCACAGGAACTATACCAGGTAACTCAAATCTAAGAGACAAGCCTGACGCAAGATTGAAAGGTGGCAGTATTCATCAACACGAGGCACCTCTCCTGCCGGCGATATTTGGATTGATAGATCAGGAAAGCAACATTCCTTTGGCAGTAGACTACGTAAGTCGAGAATACGAAAAATGGCACAATGCATTTCTCACTCATGCAATAGGGACAGCATATGAGGGTGTGGTCGCGGACAGGGTAGATGAGATCATAAGTGCAATCAATGTAGGAAAGAATAGTTCTTTTCCATTCTATTACGAAGACATGCTAGGATATGGAGAGAATGTATCAACTAGGTCATACACGGTACAGGGATCGTCACAAACAGACTACGCATTAGATTCACAGCAAAGCATAACATCACTGAGCAATCGAGCAGTGTACGTGTATCTAAATAATACACAACTGATCACAGGAACAGATTACACATTCAGCACAACCGACGACAGTGTAAACATCACAGCCACACTTGCAGAAGGCGACACTGTGGTTATTAAAGATTATGCAGACACAACAGGCAGTTACATGCCACCTAGTCCGACCAAACTTGGAATGTATCCAAAATACAAACCTGAAACTTTCACAGACACGTCTTACCTAACCAACACAGCAGTCATTAGAAAACACGACGGATCGATTATAAAAGCGTATGGTGATGAGAGAGATGACCTTATATTAGAACTTGAAAAAAGAATCTATAACAATATTAAAGTAGCATACGATTCTACTCTGGTAGATATACATGATGTGACGCCTAGTGCATTTGCATCGACTGAATACAGGCTAGATGAAGTAGACAGCGTTATGGCACCGGACTTCTACCAATGGGCTGGGAGGAACAATGTTCAGTACATTAACAATACAGTATTCTCCGAAGGATCACCGTTCACTTACAACTATTCCAGATCTAATAGCAGATTGCAAAATACAAATCTTCCAGGATTCTGGAGAGCCATATACAAATACTACTATGACACCGACGCTCCGCATTTAAGACCTTGGGAGATGTTGGGCCATTCGGAAAAACCATCTGATTGGGAAACGCTTTACGGTCCAGCTCCTTACACGTCAGCCAATGATGTGCTTTGGGATGCCATTGCAAGTGAGCCAGGCAGATACGGCAAGTCTGATATCAAAACTTACCTACCAGTTGATGCGTCAGGAAATCTTTTAGATCCACTTGCCGCCGGACTGGTAAACAATTTTGATATAACGGGCAGGCAGAACGCTTGGAAGTTTGGTGATCAAGCACCACCAGAAACAGCCTGGAGAAGATCTAGTGCTTATCCATTCACAATAATTAAGACACTGGCATTTACTAAACCTGCCAAATTCTTTTCAAACTTTTTTGATCCTTCTAGGTTATCGACAAACACAGCAGGCAATCAGATAGATGCTGACACAGGTATAAGGAAAACATTGGCCACGTCCAAGTATCATCTAGAGACAGTGACAGACACCACTAATGGTGTAACAACAAGATACCAAACAGCAGGATATCAACCATTGGTTGTTAACCATTTGATTTCAAAAAATTTAGATCTAGTAACATTCTATTACAACAAAATGAAGAACTTGACCGTGCAGTTGGCATACAAGTTGGGAGGATTCACAGACAAAGATAATTTGAAAGTGTTGACAGACTCGGTATCACCAGGATCTGCATCAGGATCAAAATTTATTCCCGACGAGAACTACAAAATACTATTCAGGACATCGAATCCTGTAGAGAGCTTTAATTATTCAGGTGTGCTTATTGAGAAGAACACAGATACAACAACAGACACAGACGGATCCACAGTGACACTTATTGGTGGATACAAGGTGCTAGGTTACAGCACAGTCAATCCGTATTTCACTTTCAATTACCCTGTCAAAACCACTACCCACACAGCAGTCACAGTGGCAGAAGCGACACAGGTAAAACAGTACGCAAATTATCAAGAGATCACACAAACTATACCATATGGTTATGTGTTCAACACAATACAGGATGTGGTGGATTTCTTGTTCGGTTACGGTCATTGGTTAGAAAGCCGAGGATTTAAATTTAATAAATTCTCCAATGAATTGAAGGAAACTTTAAATTGGAGCAATGCTGTTAGGGAATTTTTATTCTGGACCACGCAGGACTGGGAGGCAGGCAGTGCTGTCACCGTGTCACCAGCGGCAGATGGATTTGAACTTGACACAAATAACAGTATAGTAGGTAAGCTAAGGAACCTGGCGGGAGATTATTCATTACTGGACGCCGGCGGAAGAAAAATAGATATCAGAGAGATCAGCACAAAGAGGATAGGAAAAACATTTGAGCTTGGTATTAAATCACAAGATGTAGGGCTTTACAATGTTGCACTAAACACAGTTGAAAAAGAACATATTTTATTGTTTGATAATAGTACAGTATTTGCAGATAAAATTTACGATCCGTACACAGGATTCAGACAGCTAAGGTTAAAACTTGTTGGGTGGAAAACAGCTGGGTGGAACGGTGACTATTACGCTCCAGGTTTCGTATTTGACTCGGCACAGGTGACATACTGGATAGCAAACACTGATTACAGGATCGGTGATTCTATTGAGTACCAAGGCAAGTTTTACGTAGCTAAAATAAATCATAGTTCAGGATCTACTTTTGATACAAGCAATTGGACATTAAAAGCAAACAAACCAGCTCCACAGTTAATACCTAATTTTGAGTACAAGATCTCACAGTTCAATGACTTCTACAATTTAGAAACAAATAATTTTGATGATTCACAACAGCAATTGGCACAGAGACTAATTGGCTATCAGTCGAGAGATTATCTAGAAAATCTTTTCGTCAACGATGTTTCACAGTACAAGTTCTATCAAGGATATATTAGAGAGAAAGGCACGCAGAATGCCATAGACAAAATATTGAAAGTTAAGTATGAGGGAGAAGATATCACACTTGACTTGTATCCAGAATGGATGATAAGGACAGGTAAATTTGGAAATACGGATACTATAGAAAATATACAGATTACTCTTGAAGATAGTAAGGTAAATTCAAATCCACAGAGTATTGAATTGCTAGGTAACACCGGTGATACCGTTGAGTATGCTAGATCGTTGGGAGTAGCCCAGACCAACTTGTACTACAAGCCAGTAGAGTACACTGCGTCTACGACATTCAGCAGGTTGGATTACACCAAAGAAGGTGTTGACAGAGATATTGCACAAGTATTCAAGACAGCCGGCTATCCTCAATTGAATCAAGTGCAACACACTGCGTTCACGATAGCTGATATTCTAAATTTAAACGTCAACACTATAACAAGCAATGATCTAATATGGGTGGCAAACAAGTCTAACACAGATTGGGACGTGTTCAGAATGTCAAATGCCGGCTTCAAAATAGCAACATTGCAACAGGTCAACGACGAGACACAATTAGAAGTTACATTTACAGGATCACATGGGTTATCGGCAGGGTCAACAACAGCAGAAGCGGATTTCTTTGCTATATCGAACAGTGCTGAGGTTACATTGAATGGCGTGTACCAGGTGTCAAGCACCCCGGATCACAAAACTATTATAATTGATTACGATGGCAATGTTGGTTTCATACCAGCACTGGCGGACGGCTCGACAGCAGACAGTTTTGGAAACATTTACAAATTTATATCCGTTAGATTAGCGTCAATGGACAACGCAAATGATTTACTTAATTACGCTGACTACAACGATAAGGACGATGCAATAAACAAAGAGGGTGACAAGGTTTTTGCAGACGCAGACAGTTCGGGACTATGGCGAGTGTACGAGAAACAAAATCCATACACACAAGCATTGAGATTGTCTCCAGACGCTACAACAACAGATCAGGATTTTGGATTCAGAATAATAGCGAGGAATGACGGAAGAACAGTGATAGCTTCTGCTCCTGGGAAAACACAAGGTGAAGTACACTTCCTATTTCGTTCAAGCAACACGGCAGGTGAGGTGTTCAAAGTGCAGTCGACACAGACAATGACTGAGAATGACGACAGCACCAGCAGATTAGGTGAGTCTTTGTCAATGAGCACTGACGAGAATTTTGTAGTTGCAGGCGCACCATACACTAACGTAATAAGTTCAGATGGAAGCACTAGGTACACGGATAATGGATTAATTAAAGTTTATATTTGGGATCCTTCAACGTTCAAGTACGGACTACTGAACACACTGACTCCACCGGAAGATGGTTCAACAACTGATTCGTCACAGGCACAGAACTTTGGATGGTCTCACAAGATATGTGAACCAGGTTCAATTTCCACGAGAAGCACAGCAACCAAATATCTATTTGTAGGTGCACCTGGTTATCTTTCAGGCACAGGACAAGTTTACATGTATGAATGGGGTATTGGATCGGATGGATCAACATATGACACTTGGACACAGAATTTAACAATATTGTCAGCAGATCCAGGAGAAGGTAAAAGATTTGGACACAGACTTGAAGCAAATGATAACGGAGACATACTTGCAGTAAGTTCACTTGCTCCAGGACAGGCCGGAAAAGTAGAAATTTACAGAAGGAATTCCCAGGCTAATGACGGAAGCACAGATCATGCTTTCACCCTAGCACAGACGCTAGAAGGAGTTAGTGCTGACGGGTCATCGAAAAACACTGGCTTTGGTGATTCCATTGCAATGAGCAAAGACGGTACTACGCTAATAGTTGGTGCCCCAGGTATCGACAATGATAGCACAGGTCAGACAGATGGTGGAGCAATTTACTATTACAAATGGAATGCTGACGGTTCGACCAACACCTACACTTTACAACAAACAATAATGAGTCCAGAGGCACAGACTAACATGAAGTTTGGTACTTCCTTGAGTATGAATCAAGATGGAACAAGGGTTGTTATAGGTGCTGAGTTATTTGCAAGTGACAGAGAGATGAAATTTGATTCAGGTGAGACAACTTTTGACCTGCAGGATACCACAGTCACAGATAGGAATGTTGGATCAGGTGGAGCCTTCACAGCCACAATGTACAACACTAAATTTGTTATAGATGATAGATTGATGTCCAATGCAGTATCACCTAATGATGACTTTGGCAGAGGCGTGTGCGTGATTGACAACACTGTGTTTGTTGGTTCCCCGGGCGACAAGGGAGTAGTGACCGGCGACGGAACACTTAACACATTTGACCTTACTGTACAAGGCCAGTATGCTTGGAAGAATTTAACGACAGAGACAGCATTGATGGACATAAACAAACTTGGAAAAGTATTTGAATTTGACAATGGTAGCAAACAAATAAAAGATTTCTATGATCTTTATGATCCGATCAAAGGTAGAATACTGGGTATTGCAGATAGAGAAATAAACATCAAGACTACCTGGGATCCAGCAACGTATAACGTTGGGCCAGCCGCAGACGACAAGACACCGTGGGGCGATGAACACATAGGAGAAGTATGGTGGGATCTGTCAAAAGTCAAATGGCTATGGTATGAACAAGATAGCCAAGAATACAAGCACAACAACTGGGGTAAAACTTTCCCAGGTTCCAGCATTAACATCTATGAATGGCTAGAATCAACTTTGCTACCTAGTGAATTCAATCTTACAAACCAAGGCACTGCTCTCTATGGTGATGATTCGCAGTACACAGTGGCACAGAAGTACAGCTCTAGATTAGATACTTTCGTAAACTATTACTACTACTGGGTCAAAGACAGAAGTTCGGTACCAGACAGGAGTGTGGTTGATAGGAAAAATACTACATCTTACATTGCAAATTTAATATCTAATCCTAGCATTTTTGGCTTCAAGTATTATTCGATTACAGACACAAATAAATTTTTAATTAACAACTGGAGAAACCTATTAGGCAATAGCATTATACTCAATGTTGATATACGTACAAACGACTTCGATGGAGACTCTCACTCAGTTTGGAAATTGGCACGTCAGGGAGATAAGGATTACAGGCCCGGTCAGCAGATAGAGAATCGTTGGTGGGATTCACTGATTGGACAGAACACAACAGGCGACAAAGTACCTGACCTAGAACTTCCTGTCAATGAGAGATATGGAAACAACATCAGACCAAGACAGAGCTGGTATGTTGACAGGTTCTCAGCACTCAAAGAGATCATAGATTATGCAAACAGTGTTTTAATGAAATCTCAATTGGTTGGACAAATAAATTTAACCAACTTAGATTCTAAGGATCCACAACCCACTGCTGAAAGTCTTGAGTGGGACGCAACAATAGACACATATGCGGAATTGACTTACCTCGACACAAGGGATTTTTCAGGAAGTGTGAGATACCTAGTGAAGGCGGACGAAACAGCTAACAATTACTGGGCAATCTATACATGGGATGGCACTGAATTCAGCAGGACAAAACTACAAACGTACAACACATCGAATTACTGGAGTTACACAGACTGGTATGGAACGGATCCTGCAATTCATGAGATGTTACATAGTGCAAATACTCCTATAGACAAACAGGTAACTTACGAATACGAGCTTGACGCTTTGACTCTTCCAGTTGGTGCACACGTCAAGGTAACGAGTGCGGACACAGGTGGATGGAAACTTTTCATGAAAACAGCAACTGGATATTTGAACGTGGGCACAGAGAACGGCACAATAAGATTGAGTACAAAATTGTATGATTATTCTCAGGATGCTACAGGATTTGCAGGCGGAGACACATTCGATGACAACTTCTTTGACCAAGAACCTGCACAAGAAACAAGGAAAGTTTTGACTGCTATGAGAGATGATCTATTCATAAATGATCTAGCAGTGGAATACAACACATTATTCTTTACAGGATTAAGGAAAGTTTTATCTGAACAACTTTACGTTGATTGGATGTTCAAGACTTCTTTCATTAACGTTAAAAATTCTGTCAGACCATTGGACACAAGAAAAACATACACGTCAGGAACAGACAGTTGGATAGAGAGTTACATCAATGAAGTCAAACCTTTCCACACAAAATTAAGACAGTACCGATTGGGTTATGCAGGCACAGATACACAGGACGGTATATTCACAGACTTTGATAACCCAACATTCTATGACTCAACTACTGGCAAGATTAGGCCTTTAAATGTTACCCTAGACACTGCGAAACTTACTGAGTATCCATGGCAGATGTGGAATGATTACCATAAGAAGTATGTGTCGTCTATAACTGTCACAGCCGGTGGTTCGGGATATACAAAAACACCAACAGTGACAATAGTTGGCGGAACAGTGGCTTCAACGGGACCATTCCAATTACAAGCAACAAGTTCGAGTGGATCCACATCTGGTACTTACGGTTACTACTATCCTTTGTTCTCTAGCCAGACACAGGCAAAAATATGGGACAGTCAGAATGGTGGTGCAGGTGCAACAAACAGTTACACATTTGATGGCTACGCAGGTACATTCTATGGACCAGGCACGACAATAGTGCCGACCACGACGATTTCAGGTGCATATAAACTTTACACAACACCAACAACCACAGCGGCAACGGCCACTGCAACAATACAAGATGGTTCAGTAACGAAGATTACTTTGAACGGCATAGGCGCAGACTACAGTGCTACACCTATGGTTGTCATCACAGGAGGAGCCGATGACGGTTCAACACCAACAGATACGGCCAAAGCATATGCGAATTTGAATAATGATCTTGTTAGGGACATGGATACAACAATTAAATTTGACAGGGTGTCGAGCACTTCTAGTGTAGTCGACTGGACAGCATCTACAAGCTACGCCTACAATGCCCTGTTGAGGTACAACAATCAGTTGTACAAGGTTACAAATGCATTCACTTCTAGTACAGATTTTGATGACAACATCAACAGTGTGTACAAAGTTTATGGAGATGAAACTGGATTGACAGCGGCAGATAGAACTAAAGGTTTTTACACACCAGGATCGGGAATGCCAGGCAACGAGTTAGATCAAGTTATGACAGGTGTTGACTACGGTGGCACAATGGTCACTGGACTATTATTCTCACAAGAAGCAGGATGGGACAAAGAAGGTTGGTATGATTTTCCTTGGGACAACTACGGAACGTCCAGGGTAAAGGCCTTCAGAGCAGACGGAACAACAGGTACTTTCAACATAACACCAGCACCATCAGTAAGTGATGTGTATCAGGTTTATGTGTCGTCAGATGATAGCACAAGGAAAAAGTTAGATGGTGTATTCAGAGGTGATGGATCAACTACAGCATTCACAATATCAGTCGTGCCAGATACAGGATCATTAGTAGAATTTATACCTTTTGATGACGACGGTGTGTTGACACCAACAGATGATAGAACACTAGACTCCATAGTCAAAGGCGGACTGTTCAACTCGGCACTCGGACATGCACCCAGTGATATTTTATTAGAAGGAGATGAATTTGTGTCTCCAGAAACTAGTTACGCACCTGAAGAAACAGTGCCAGGACAATTATTTGACACACTAGACTTGAAGGTTTATACGTCTCCAGAATCGGGCGTGCCATTTATAAGTCAGAAAAATCACAGAGGTGATGGCACCACTTTAACGTTTAGCATTGGCGACTTCCCAGGAACTTTAGGTTCAGTTACAGTTTCAGTAAATGGTGCGACACAGAAGGTTTCATTAGATGGTTCGACCGCAGGTGACTATTCAGTTGATGTTTCAGGTAAAACAATAACATTTTTAAGCACAGCACCGGCACCTAACAGTGTGGTAGCAACAAGAGTGTTTGCTATAAGTGGAGAAAATTACAGAGTGCTTGACCAGTATACCGGAGACGGAAGCACAGTGACGTTCAAAACATCTACAAGAGGTGAATTCAATCTAGATTCAACAGTGTCTGACACATACATAACGATAGATGGTGTACCAACAACTGCATTCTCGACTACTACAACTGCAAATACTATCACAGTCACTTTTAATTCTGCCCCGGCGGCAGATGCATTTGTTCAGATTGCAGGATTTAACAAGTCTTCTACAAGCACACGAAGTTTCGCCAGCATAAGAAATGAAAAAATTACGTATGATGGATCTACAACGAGATACACGCTGACATATCCACCAGGGGCAATAGGTCCATTCTCAGGACTTACAATGATAGAATTAAACGGCAAGATGTTGAGAGGTCCAGATAACACTTACTACCTAGGCGATGGCAGTACCTATAGCTATGCGGTAGTGTCATCAGGACTAGGGGATGAATCAACAATCGATCCTGCAAAAACAATAGCAAGTGCATCGGAAGTACAAGTTTTTATCAATGGTGTTGAGCAAATTCTAAACAGTGACTACACAGTGGACATATCAAATCAACAGGTAGTATTTGTTACGGCATCGGTGCCAACAGCAACCGACGTAATATGCATCTCAACATTGGTTGACAATCAGTACTTCAACGAAGGCAATGATATTATTTTAGACGTGGCACAGATAAGTGCTGACTCAAGCACATTAGGATGCCAGTTAGAAGAGAGTGATGTACTATCAGTGACAACTTTTAACAATGCACTTGGAATGAAACAGAGAAGAGAAGTGTTGGAAGGAAAATCTTCGGGCATATTCACACTTAGATTTGACACCCTTAATGCTGGATACACATATGTGTGGCTTAACGGTGAACAACTGACACAGGCCCATGATTACACGGTGAGCGGCAACATAATAACAGTGGTAGGAAAAACAATTACGTCATCGGACAGGCTAGATGTGATGTATTTTGCGATAGAATCTGCCGCGAGTGCAACAGGATTTAGAATATTCAAAGACATGCTAAACAGAACTTTCTATAAACGTATCAGTAAGAACGCAACAACCGAACTGGTAGATGAGATCACAGACGGAAGTCAGACAATGCAGGTCAAAGACGGCACCAAGTTGCCAGAACCAAACGCCGCAAACAACTTGCCTGGCGTTGTATTCTTAGACAAAGAAAGAATAGAATACTTTACAAAATCAGGTAACACGTTGGGACAACTTAAACGTGGAACACTTGGAACAGGAATTAAGGACCATAGCGATGGCACACTAGTGGTAGATGCCAGCGGAACTCAAACTATACCTTATGCGGACACAGTGTACACCAACACCTTCACAGGTGACGGTAGCACAGTGATCTACGCACTATCACAAAGCCCAGCCTCCGCTAGTGAGTTAGACATATTCATTGGTGGCCAACGATTGTTGCTTACTAGCGAGGATGGATCAACTATTAACTACTCTGTGGACGGATCAACGACGGCAGTCACTTTAAGCACTGCTCCAGCAGACGGAACACAGGTTAAAATCTTACACAAGAGAGGACAGGTTTGGTACACAGCATTAGATGGTAATCCAGCTGACGGTAAAGGATTACAAGCTTCTAGTACTGCACAGGCTAAATTCATAGCTGAAGATCCAACAAATGCACCTGAATAAATACACTAGATGACACAGAACGATAAACCAACAGAATTAAAAGAAGAAAATAAAAAGCCCCAAGATAACACAGGTGTTATGATGACAGGGCATATCAAGATTTTTGACCCAGAGACGGGAGAAGTGATAGTAGACAAAAGAAATGCTATACACTATGAAAACATGTCTCAGGCACTGGCTAATTCATTAGCAAACAAAACAACAGGCTTCGTCCATGAGATGGCCTTTGGAAACGGTGGTACGAGTGTTGATCCAACAGGTATCATAACTTATCTAACTCCAAATTCAACAGGTACAAATGCCACGTTGTACAACCAAACATATTACAAAGTGATAGATGACAACTCTGCCACTAACAAAGACACAACAAGAAACAAAATGGAAGTTAGACACATAGCAGGTAACAAGTACACTGACATTGTTTGCACTTGCACACTGGATTACGGTGAGCCAACAGGACAATCAGCTTTTGACAACACGACAGATTTCAATGGTGAATATGTTTTTGATGAACTAGGATTAAAAAGTTTCGAAGGAACAGAGAATGGATCAACAAACAAATTGTTGACGCATGTTGTTTTCCACCCAGTACAGAAATCACTCAACAGATTGATACAGGTAGATTACACACTAAGGATACAATCATTAACAACATTCACAGAAACAAGTTCAACTGCACTGTCAACTTCAAACACAGTCAGTGGAACGACGTCTGGTGCTAACACAGGATACTAATGGCATACACTGTAAACAAAACTAACAGTTCTGCATCTCCAAACTCGTACACTGTACAGGATGGTGTTGTAAACACACAGACAGATCTAAGTTTTGTTGGAAAAGGGTATGCTGGTTACGGCGAACTTATTGCAGAGAACTTCTTGGCGTTGATGGAGAACTTTGCAAATACCACAGCTCCTACCAAACCTATACAAGGACAACTTTGGTATGACAGCACAGCTAACAGGTTAAAAATTTACACAGGATCATCTTTTGTTCCTGCAGGTGGTAACGTTCCATATCAGTCAATAGCACCTACAACTTTGACATCAGGAGACCTATGGGTTGACTCAGATACAGGACAGATGTATTTCTACAACGGTGCGGCATCAGTGTTGGTGGGACCACCAAGTTCAACAGGAAACACAAGTGGTTTTACGTTTGATGCTATTTTGGATTCATCTGACGTTACACAAAACATCACGAAACATTTCAATGACGGTAACTTAATTGCTATCATTTCTGAAGACACATTTACTCCAAAGACTTCTATATCAGGTTTTGCAACAATCAAGAAAGGTATAACACTTTCAACTGCAATATCGGATCTAAAGTTCCAAGGAACAGCAACAGACTCAGACGCACTAGGCGGCGCGGCGGCATCAACTTACTTAACGTCCACAGCCAATGACACAACATCAGGCACACTAGGTATCGTGAATGACACTGGACTCACAGTTGGGTCGGACAGTGACTTATCTGTATCAGTTGACAGCACAGGTGTAATTTTTTCAAATGTAATTTCAGACACAGATATAACTTTCAAAGTCAATGACGGAGGCACGACCACTACCTTGATGACACTAGATGGTTCTGCGGCAAGGGTTGGAATAGGGACAACCACGCCATCTGTAACATTGGAAGTAAATGGCACAATCAAAGCAACTTCGATTACAGCATCTTCCACAGGTGATGTTACAGGAAACTTGACAGGAAACGTTACAAGTACGGGTGCCAACACAATGGGAACATTGACATTGTCTGGTACAATGACAGGAAGGGCAATATTACCCGACACAGATGCCACGTATGACATAGGTTCGACTAGCAAAGGATACAACACAGTACACGCCAAAGCAACATCGGCTCAATATGCTGACTTGGCTGAGATTTACGAAACTGACTCTACATACGACGTGGGAACAGTTGTCATATTCGGTGGAACAAAAGAAGTTACAATTTCAACAGAGGGCAACGATACTAGAGTTGCAGGCGTGATTAGTGAAAATCCTGCATACTTAATGAACGACCAGTCCGAAGGACAGGCAGTTGCACTTGTAGGTAAAGTTAAATGTAAAGTAATCGGAGCAGTGGCGAAAGGCGATCTTTTAACAACTAGTGCAGATCATCCTGGTTGTGCAGTAAGCATCAACAATCCAGCGGTAGGTACAGTTGTTGGAAAAGCAATGGAAAATAAAACAAATGGCGGTGAAAACGTCATTTTAATAAGTGTAGGAAGACTATAAATATAAGCAAATGGCGTACACAATTAACAAAACAGACGGATCAGTAGTAGCAACAATCACAGACGGAACGGTAGACAACACCACTTCGTTGCAGTTGTTTGGAAAATCATTTTCAGGATTTGGTGAAGGCCTTAACGAGAACCTAGTAAAATTATTAGAGAACGCCTCTGGAACTTCGGCACCCACAGCACCTTTGACAGGAGAGCTTTGGTTCGACACCAACACAGCACAGCTTAAGGTATATGATGGATCATCATTCAAACCAACCGGCGCCGCAAAATCTCAATCAACAGCACCTACTTCTCCATCGGCTGGAGACCTATGGCACGATTCAGACGATGATCAGCTATACGTATACACAGGATCTGCCTTCCAATTGGTTGGCCCGGTTTACACGTCAGGACAGACACTATCAGGATTCAAGATTGAAACATTGGCCAGCTCGGGAGGCAACAAAGTGGTTGCTTCGATGTATGCTGGAAACACCAGGGTAGCTATACTTTCTAAAGAAACATTCACACCCACAGTGACACAGTCGGGTTTCGCATCAATCAAAGCAGGGATGACATTAAACTCTACGTTGAGTGCGGTGTTCGATGGAACAAACACGCAGGCTTCAAACATTGATGTATCAGACACATCAAACACTTCCAGCACAGTTATTGCAGGTGGAAACTTTCTAAGAGCAGATGTGGCAGACACAACAACAGGTGCACTTACTATTGACAATGACACAGGATTGCTTGTAGGTGGATCACAGGAGTTGACGGTATCTGTTTCAAGTAACAATGTTACAGTAGCACAGACTTCTCAGGACAAAGATTTAAGTTTCACTATCAATGATGGTGGATCAACAGTAGTACCTTTAAAGTTCACAGGCTCAACAGGTGCAATAACTATGGTTGGTGCAACAGGCATCACTGGTGACGTTACCATAACAGGTAACCTAAATATCACCGGTGAATACAACAGCACAGTATCTAACATTTCAACATATGACGATGCTTTTATAAAAGTTAACTCGGGTAACGGTGAAGTTGACGCAGGTCTAATAGTAGAGACAGGCGACACAGACGACGCCAGAATATTTTATGATGTATCGGCCAACGAATGGGTGGCGGGTGAGGCACAAACTTATTCAGCACTTATCAGATTAACGGATCTTACAGACGACGGTAATGCCAACAAAGGCACAAAAGGATTAACAACAGACTCATCCACGGGTGATCTTAAAGTCACTAGTTTAACATTAGCCGCTGTTGGTTCGGACATCACGTCCTCAACCAGCACATCGACAGCAACGGCTTCAACGGTAGGACAGGTTGCAACATCACTTAAATTATGGGGTGGTTCGGTTATAAGCGACGATAGTAGCAACAGCATCGCAGGTAATAGATACGTAGAGACCTCTGCACCAACTTCGGGGCAAGGATCAAACGGAGACCTCTGGTTCGTAAGGGAGGCGTAATCCCATGGTGGCAGTCACTAGGACATTCAATTTTACAGGAACACTACAACAGGCAACAATTCCAGCAGGGACTACATCTATTGATGTTCACCTTTGGGGTGGTGCCGGAGGCGGTGGAGGAGCAGACGCAGGTGGACCTGGAGGCACAGGCGCCGCTGGACACAGTGTTACGTCATCAACAATTTCAATATCAGCATCTCAGATCAACACAACCATAGAAGTTGCAGTAGGCGGTGGAGGCGCAGGTGGTGGATCTGGAGGAGGAGCACCGGGCGGAACCAACGGTAAAGGTAAGACAGATTTTTCAGGTGGTGAAGGCGGTAACGCTGGACCACAACCTTATTCAGGAGCTGGAGGCGGAGGTGGCGGAGCCACAACTGTTTTCATCAACAGCGTAGAGATCGCAACCGCAGGAGGCGGTGGCGGTGGAGCAGGTGCAGGTAAAAGTTCTAACGGAACAGCAGGTGCAAACACTAACCATGCAACATCGAATTCACCAGGTACACTGGGAGAAAACGGCAAGGATCACTCCGGAGACGGTGGTGGTGCAGGTGCCGGTGGAGGTGGTAATAACGGAGGTAAGTCAGGTAACGCAGGATCAGGAGATAATGGTGGTACTGGCGGAAACTCAGGTTCAAACACTGCGGCCGGTGGAACAGAGAACAACGGTTCAGGTGTGACACCAGGTAACACATCATCTGCGTTTTACACTTCGGGTGTGGCAGTAGGCGGTAACCCATCCGGTCCAGGTGCGGACGGAAAAGCAGTAGTAATATTCAACATCGGCGTGCAAGGAGAATTCAAAGTAGGTGGAGCATGGAAGTCCATAGACCAGGCTTTTTTCAAAGTTGCGGGTGCATGGAAACAGATCACAGCAGGTTATGTCAAAATAGGTGGTGCCTGGAAGGCACTATTCAACTCTGGAGTAACCTTTGTTGAAACAGCGGCAGGCTTTGGTAACGCACAAGGAGGATCAAGTTCAGGTGGAGGCGGAACAGGCGGCGGCGGTTGTTTCATGGCAGGCACAATGATCACAATGTATGACGGTTCATTGAGACCAGTTGAACAAGTTGAACTAGGCGACAAAGTAGCAGTTGGCGGCAAAGTGTTCGCAACAGCGAAGTTCTTAATAGACAATCTATATGATTATAATGGAATACAAGTATCAGGAACACACATGGTCAAAGAAGATGGTGCATGGACTAGGGTTGAGGATAGTAGAATGGGAGTATCTCTAGGCGACGATGAAGTT
>Ga0115001_10000633_pt1 | contig 26334 bp, 38 predicted proteins | sample ArcticOcean_MG_C_12_FD_89869 | JGI IMG/M metagenome (GOLD analysis project Ga0115001, IMG submission 89869) | Marine microbial communities from western Arctic Ocean - ArcticOcean_MG_CB8_130 | ecosystem: Environmental > Aquatic > Marine > Oceanic | place: Arctic Ocean: Canada Basin | collected... | reverse complement strand
GAAACTGAGATAGGTATTTTAGATTTTTCTTTGACAAATCTTGATTTCTCCACGTTTATGATAAAGTGATAACCTTTGATTTCAGTTCCAACTTTATCTTGTTGACGTCCAAGAATCCAAATATTGTTTGCAGAATAATAAATGCCTGTTCCACCAGAAACAATTGCTTTAGGGAATAGACCAATTTCTTGATACGTATGATTAACAGCTAGCATTGAAATATTCTTCATCGCTAGATAAGGTGTTGCCATTCTAAACAAACCCTTCAGTGCTTTTGCTCTTGACATATCAGCAACTGATTTTTCGTTAAGAGCATCGGTCATTTCTTTAATAGATGCTAAGTTACCAATTGAATCAATAACAATAATAACGTTATCGTTACGTTCAATTGCTTCGAGCTGAGCAATCATATCAAATTTTAATTCTTCAACATTCGTAATAGGTGTATGTAAGACTCTACTTGTATCTATATCGAATTGTTCAAAGTATGATTGAGGTGAACCAAATTCAGAATCATAGAATAACATGATTGCATCTTTGTTTGCTTTAAGATAAGCACCTGCCATTAACAACGCAAAGGATGTTTTAAAATGTTTAGATGGACCTGCCAAGACAGTTAATCCTGGTGATAACCCACCATCTACATCACCTGATAATGCAACGTTTATCATTGGCACCTCAGTTGGTGTCATAGTTTTCTCAGTAAAAAATTTAGACTCTGAAAGAACAGCTGTATGAGAAAGCTTAGAGTTCTTTTTGAGTTTATCCATGATTGACATGCATCATCTCCTATTAATTTAATATAGTATATTATACCACAGTTTCAACCAAATGTACACTATAAAAATGCTTCAAGTGAATTTAATTGTTCTTCTTTCCAAAACGTTTGAGTCTTGTTATCCTGAATAGCAAATGAAGCATCTACCATTTTGATATCACCATCAACAAACTTCTTAACATTTTCTGCCATGTCTGTTGCTGTAGTCACTGGAACGTTTTGGCAAATCATATTTAGATTTTTAATACCACCTTGTAATTGAAAGTCTGTAGGCATCTTCATAATGTCTAAACATTCTCTAACCGAAAGATAGCGGTCAGCGTCTGGATGCGTGAGCATATTAGGATAATGACCAACAAAAGCACCAATATAATCCTTTGGAACTTCTGTAGTTTTTCTCATAATGTTACCACCCGAAGCTAGTTTTTCATACATTCTTTCACATTTAGGAACGTATGAATCATAGCCTTTTTTATCCATCCATTTAGCCATATTCATATAGTTACCACCTTCATCTTCAAAGTGGTGAAGAATGTTAGTAGTCTTTTCGATTAGATTAAAGAATTCTGTATGATCAATTCCACCATGCATTTCTTCTAACACATATTGATAAAATGGATTCTCACTAGGTTTATCTTTTCTCACAATCAATGCAGACATAGGATCATCATCATTACGAGCTGAAGATCTAATTTGATCTTCAATTCTCGTATGTGGCCTAAGATAATAATCAAATACAGGAATTCCTTTTCCTTTCCAAAAGAAAAAGAAAGCTCTATCTCTGATCTGACTTAAACCATGTAGTTTTGATTTTGTTTTATATAAACTAAATGTATAGCCATTGTCAGCAGCAAGTTTTCTTAGCTGCCTAACAACAGGCTCACCCATTTTAGATGCGAGTCTTGGTGCATTCTCACCCCATAATACTTTAGGTTGAATGTTCTCAATTACGTATTGAGAAGATTTAATCATCCAATCGTTATGTTCATGATTAGAATTAGAACTAACCGATAAACTAGATAAACCTGCACAAGGACACACAGAATTGACCACGTCAACCTTAGAATTGGGGGATCCCCCCTCATCAAGTTTATAATAAGGCATACGATTGCCGTAATAATTAAGAAGTTGAGAATCATTTGCTTCAAATCCTGAGTAACTTAGAATGTATTCTGGTTCTTTCTTAAACACATTCTGCATGGCGAAGGTTTCACCTCCAATTAGTGGTACTATACTTGCATAACTAGTCATAACTTACATTCTGCTCCAACTCTCTGGCGTCCATTTCATATCCTTTACGATATTTATTATTGGCGCTGATAGCCTCTTCAAGAACAGTCATAGTTTGATGAGTGTCTTTTGTGATATGGCCACTTCGAGGATCTGGATCAGTTTTTGCAAAGTTGATAAATGCATTTGTATCTTTAGGGAAACAAGCACCTCCGAATCCTTGCTTTCCATCAAAGCCAGGAACACGAGTATGAGAATCTCCAATGCGAGGATCAGTTCCAATGGCATTTATTATTGCACCGAAGTTTCCTCCATGTTCAGTAACAGTATCATGTAGTTGATTAAAGAATAATACTTTTGTAGCAAGGAAACAATTCACACCGTATTTAACATATGATGCTTCATGAGGAAGCATATAATAAACTGGACATGGCTTACAAATTGATAAATCATCGTACCACTGTTTAACTTCTTCAGCTGTTTGTCTATCGTAACAACCAATCACATGCATGATAGGATTAACAAAATCTTCCATAGCACGTTTTTCAGTTAAAAATTCAGGATTGTAAACAAACCTAGTCATTCCACCTTCAATATTAAAACATATATTTTGAATAATATCAGGAGTCACTGTTGATTTGAGAACAACAATAGCAGCAGTTTCTTCAAGCAAATATCGTACAGTATCCCATACAATAGTAGCATCAATATGACCATCTTTACCCATAGGCGTAGGAACACATACAAAAACTAAATTAACTTCAGGACCTAAGTCTTGGATATGATTTTCATAGATTGGATCAATAATAGTTTTATTAGCCCAATTACTCGAAAACCCGTAGTCCACAGCTTTACCTACAAAGCCATGGCCAATTATACCTATGTTATTCATTAATTCACCTCATAATATTCTTTGTACCACTGTACAAATTTAGCTACACCTTCTTCAATTGAAGTGGTTGGTTTATATCCTAGCTTTTGAATCTTAGTTGTGTCAGACCAAGTTGCAGGAGTATCTGCAGGATGGAAAGGCATATAGTTTCTGTCTGCTTTACGATCTAAATTCTTTTCAATATGATCAACGAAATCCATTAACTTAACTTTTTCGCCATAACCAATATTAAAGATTTCATGGGATCCATCTTCTTGATTTTCAATTAGATTATTCATGACTAACATGACGCCTTGAACAATATCTTCGACGTAAGTAAAGTCTCGAATCATATCACCGTTATTGTAAATATCAATTGGTGTTCCATATACAATACCTTTAGTGAACTTAAACAGCGCCATATCAGGTCTTCCATAAGGACCATAAACAGTAAAGAAACGAAGTCCTACTGATTTTTTGACTTTGGAATGAGCAAACTGACATTCATTAACATACTTAGACCAACCATAAGGATTGTTCTGCATTGCACCTTTATCAGTTTCATTCCAAGGAAGTGGCTGACCATGCATAACACATGATGATGAAGCGTAAACAACTGGTATTTTAGCTCGTTCTGCGCCTACAATAAGTTTCATTGTACCAGTGATATTAGTATCAATATATGGTGATGGATCTTCAAGAGCATGTCTTGGGTTTGCATATGCTGCAAGATGAATTACGCAATCCATATCATCAAGAACGCTTGTCCAATCATAGGCCTTAATATCTCCTCTTAAGAAGTTTTTCTTTTTCCAGTTATAGTCTTTATATAACACTTGAAGCCTTGCTTCTTTGAGTAATACGTCATAATACTCGTTAAGGTTATCGACTCCGAAAACCTCATGGCCTTCACTTAGTAATTTTTTTGCAGTGTGAAAGCCAATCATTCCTGCAATACCCGTTATCATTATTTTCATTTAAAAGAATTCCTCTAGTCCTTGTGGCTGGTTCTCATTCACGTTTTGTGCTTTATCCATAATATCATTCACAACATCAATTCCATTAGAATGTTGCTTCCAAAATTCAAAAGCCATTTCGCGCCAATCATCTCTCATAGATGGATCATTTTTTAATTTGACCATTGTTTCGCGGCACTCTTGCATATTATCATAGTCAACGAAAACAGTGCCGCTATTTTCGCATTGACTAATTGGTTTACCTTGTATCTTATGTATGACATTATCACAGAAGTGTTTGTGGAACAATGGGATTGAACCACATGCAATAATTTCAGCATGACAATTTTCGATATTGTCACCATAAGTTTCAGCTTTAAGGTGATATAGATCTGATCCAAATGCAGAAAGAGATAATCTTTCCATGCATTCTGAGTTTATATATTGAGGATATAAGTAGGCTCCTTCATTCATAATTTCTGTACCATAAAATTCAGGTAAGAACTTTTGTAGTTCTCCATGTTGCTTTTCAGGTCTAAAGTAATTTACTACTTTTCTACGCATCACAGGTTTTTCTACTTTGTTATCACGGTATAGAACTAATGGATATTGAATAGATGCTTCAAGACCTTCCATTACAGTTATAAAACTATTTGGCATTAATTCATATTCATGATAATCAATCATCAATGCAGGACCTTTCCACATTGCTGTACGTCCAATCCAACGAACCATTTCATCTTGTTGTTGCTCAATTGGTTTCCACCATTTAGCTCTATGGCCATCATAATCAAAACCTAGTCCCATCTTAGTTATAGGCGTTTTAATATTATTTTTCTTAATGAATCTACAGAAATCGTTTTCCATAGAATGAGTCATAATAACATCCATCTTATTACAAACATCTATAAGATTAGCATTACGTGCGATAGAAGCAGATTTATGATCTACATTAATGAATGCTTTCCTTACAGTAATTGCATCAAGAAGCTTAAGAAAATTATCTTGACAATCTTCAGGATGTCCTTTCGAAGGAACTGAGTAAATAATACAAAGATCGTTTTTATTAATGAGTTCAGCCATTTCAACATATTCTTTACCGATAGACATTTCAGTTTGAACGATATCTAAACCTTTTGCTCTACCCCATTTCTTATCATTCGCAGATAAGATTGTAGCACCAGTAACTTTTTGTAATTGGATTGCACATTGAGTAACACCACATCCTTCAGTGCCTCTTCCTAATAAAACGATTGTATTCATTATTATTTCCTTTTCAATAGTACGTTAACATCGTATAGTGCAGAATTAACATTTGGATGTCCAAGATTAGGAAGACTGTACCAGTCACCCATATTCTTAAACCTTTCTGTCGGATAAGTATATTGTACCACAAATTCCTCTGATTGTAAAGGAAAAAATTCAGTATCATATCTCATTGCACCTTTCTTTGTATAAACTTCAACAAAGAACTCTTGTACACAAGAAGGTAGTTTACCACCAGTTGAATCAAACCAAACCATTTCAGTGCCTTTAATGTCAAGTTTCAAATGAGTAGGTTTATATAATTCTATTAACGCATCTATGCTATGATTAGGAACAGTTAACTCTACAGACCTATGCAGCTTTTGCCTACGAGTTGGATGTGTTTGACCATTCGTAGTTCCTCTCATTTCTGGATTAATATGAAAAGTAATCTCAGGATCTGTTGATGTTGATGCTGCACCATGAAACACTTCATAATTTGATTTGTCTGGTAAATTATTTTCTCTAAAAAAATCTACATTTTCAGCAAGAGCATCAAAACCAATGTATTGTTTAATGTCAATGTCTGCTAACCAATGCATCATTCCACCAACGTTACATCCTAAATCAAGGACTACTGAATTTTCATCAAAGGAGAAGTGACTGTAATTTCGAATACAGTCATTAATCATATCCTTATCTGCTTTATGTCTTGTTTTTATCTTCGTTTTCATTTTTTGGCATCTCTATAATATTATTTTTGTATACTGGTTTTACCTCAATTGGTTCTTCTATATCAGCGAAAGTATATTCAACGCCTGCTTCAGTAAACATATCAAATGTTAAATCAGCTGATTCTTTCCAATCTTCAGGAATTTCTTGATCATTCATAATGACATGAGAAACTCCAGATTGAATGATACCTTTAGCACAATCGCTGCACACAGGCAATCCATAAACATACATTGTTGATCCAAATAAACTAACACCATTTAGTGATGCATTATATATAACATTCATTTCTGCATGAACTACATACTTTAATTTAGTTGGACGATCATGATATCTTGATGGAGCATCATCAATACCACGTGGGAAACCATTATATCCTTGAGCAAGGACCTCACCATGCTCACCGATAGCAACAGCTCCGATTTTACGAGATGGATCTTTACTCCAAGATCCAATCAATTTAGCTAATTCGAGATATCTTCTATCCCACTTTTCTGGATTATGCAACAAGATGAAAATGCCTTTCATAAACGTGGAGATTTTGGACTTGCCAAGTTATAGTGCCAACCTCCATTGAATTCCTATAATCAGCATCAGCTGCGTTTTCTAAGTAAGTAGCGTTGTACTCATCGACTACTTCTTGAAGAACCCACTTTTGCCAAGCGTAATCATTCTTATAACCAAAGACAACATCGTTAGATCGCATTTGAACTACACAATCAATTTTACCTTTACGGATATAATATGTAACAGCGTTGGTACAAATGAAATCATTCTTACCAGCATCATTAAACTCAACCCAAATAGAAGGACGTTGATAAACCATAGATGCTCTACGCGTATCCATGTTCCATCTTAGTTCATTAATAACATTTTCAAATTGACGATAATACATATCGCTGAATATTAACTTACCATAATTTGAATTGATTTCACCGTGATCATTAGCTGCACCTTGCCATGCTTTAGGTGGTTCATCACCATAATCAATCGCATTGATATTGGTGTCTTGGCCAATATACCAATCAATTTCTGCTTTAATATACTTATCATTTGGTGTACCAAAGATAGCAGGTTTATCAGCTTCAAAGGAAGCACCGATAATTTCCATAACTTTGCCACCATTTTTATCAGTAACATACTCTTCATACTTAAGCTTTTCTCTGAAGATAGCAGCAATATCATTAGTCTTAATCATTATCATTAACCCTTTTTCTAAGATCACTTGAGCTAAACCTGTGATCACGTTTATTAAAGTAAAGTTCAATACCACGATTGCGGCATTCATCTTTACCAGTAAAATCTTCTTGGCGATATTCTTCACCAAGAATTCGTACATTTATTGGGTACATATTAAGTATGTCCAATAAATCATTTTCTGTTGAGTAGACTAGTACTTCATCAACATAAGTAATTGCTGTCAATTGAGCTTGTCTTTCGACAATACTTTGTACTGGTGCATTCTTTTCTTTACGATCAAGAGTAGGATCTACTTGTAAAGCACAGATTAAATGATCGCATTGAGATTTAGCTTCACGTAACATTGCAACATGTCCCGCATGAAGTAAATCAAATGTTGATGCAGTAATTCCTACTCTCATTAATGATTCCTCTTTCCATCAAATACACAATTAAAAACTAATGGTTTTTTGCGGTGAGTATTTAATACTCTATGGTGTACACCATCTTCAATTAGTACAATGTCACCTGCAACAACATCTTTTGGTACGTCATCTAAATAGATTTTGCCAATACCTTCAACAAAGAAGTAAACTTCTTCTTGGCCATCATGTTTATGACCAGTAGTTGATTTTAATGCATGTAGTTTTGTGCTACTTACAATTAAGTTTTTTAAAGTGGCATTATCTTTAAGAAGATACGTGTCATTATCTTTAATGACTGTACCACCGATGTCGTTAATATTCATTACTTAACCTTTTTATTATTGTACATATCTCGATCAGGCGATTGACCTTCCATCTTACCTCTTATATATGAGATAGCAAAAGACGCATAATTGATTAGATCCATATAACTATCTTCGAGATTTTCGAAGTTTGCTGTATCACCTGATTCGAGCAAAGATTGAGCACGATACATTTTACCTTGCATTACATCATGAAGTGTATCTACACCACGACGATAATGCATAGCTTGCACAACGTTAGAGTTAGGGTTTTGATAATCTTTAGATTTTTTGATTTGCATTTCAATACATTCTTTAAGAACGTTTACTGATTCTTTATCAATATCTGCAAGATGAGGGCATTCTTGTTTTAGCATTAGGGTAACCTTTCATTATATAAGACTATTATACCATAGTTTGTGGTAAATGTACACCATTATTTTCAATAATTTTCACTTAAATCATTTTGAATAGTTTGCCATTCTTCTATAGCAACATCTGCTATAAAACCTACACCAAAAGCTTTACTGACTTTTGCTTTGAAATCAGTCCAACTATCACTATAGTTATTTTGAGCAAATTCTTGCCCTTCAAATACTGCGTTACCTATTTTAGACATTGTAATCACTCCCATACATATAAATTTTAAAACCTAAGAAACCACATACTAATGCCGAACCGACATAGAATAAAATTTCTTTAATAGACAATGCATTTTGTACACAGTCTCCGTCGCAATCAGAACCTGCAGCACCTAGTACTACGATAAAACTTACGACCATCATTAAGCCACCCATAATTTTTAACATTATTTAATCTCCTCAATAGTGATTATATATTTTTTAGAATTCATATCAGTCATTTCGATTGTCTTTTTAGGAGACATGAAATACCCACCAGTTGGATGAAGATCCATTTCAATAGGACCAATGAGTCCAATGATTCCATCTGAATCATGTCTTAATAGAGATTTGCGAATTACCTGCGCAATTTTATCACAATAAGCTATCATTATACACGTACCTCCCATCCAAGATTTTCTTTAACCCACTCATTTGAAGTGTCTTGTGCGATTGCAACAATAACAGCTTCTCTAACAATAGTATCTAAAGTACTGATATGTTTGCTAGCGATTTCGATTAAGTGATCCTTATGAATAGAAGTAATACTTCTGTCAAGATATCCTAAAACAATAGATGCGTCATTAGCATCATCCATATACATGGATGTCATATCTTCCTTTTTAGCCCAAGCAGACAAACCATCAGTTTTGTAAGATTTGATTAGTTTTTTTAAGTTTAATAGTTTCATATTTCTTTTCCTTTTCCATTTTATAATACTATTATACCATACTCATGAGGAGAAGTAAAGGACTTTATGCGGCTAAATGCATATTTATTTTCTACTGTGATATATTTGTCACAGTTTTTCTAGGAGGCTGTGCAGGATTATGGAGTTTTCTAAATGATTGTCTATTCTCATTCCAATAATATATGCCTTCATGTAAGTATTCTTTACTCTTACGATTGTTTATGAATAGATAAACGATATCAGGAAATCCTATCCATGTTTTAAGTTTTTTCTTTTTGCATCTGTCAAGTACATAAGGAATATTACCTTTATGTTCTGTACATTTAACATCGATTGGATCAAGTTCAGGATCAAACAAATCTTTATATGGCCTTTCATCATCGTCCCAACCAGTCTCAATTAAGTACTGTTCAGCTGCATGGCCATATAAACAATCTTCATTTATTCTAGTTAAAGATCTACCTCTTCTAGTATTAGGTTTACTATAAATTAGTTTTGCTTCAGCATAGGCTCTTTCACGCCATTCTTTTTTAGATTGAATATCATCAATAGAGAAGCTCATATTAGCTTGGAAGATAAGATCTTTATTAATTGTTTTTGTAGACGTATTCGATTGCACGGTCAGACTCCTTTTCAAGTGGGCGTTTGGAATACCAACCACCCGTTTCATCATCCAATTCACGGCATAACGCGGTGACTTCGGTCGTTGTGATTGGATATTTTTGTTTCACTGCGTTTGATGCAGTGGCCACCATAATTTGATACATTTTGTGATACCAACCTGTGTTGGTAATGGTTCTATATTCATTTGCTAATTTGCGAGGAAAGAAAGGACAATTCTTATATGACGTCCAATGTACATTTACATTATCCATTGCACTCTTACGATGAGTTAATATGGCTTGTTGCATTTCATCAGGTAATCGATCAAAGAAATTTTCTAAGCTAGGTTTGTTTGCTTCAGGAAATTCTTTCATTAGCTCATCTGGATTAATATAATCCCCAACGTTAGTAAAGATAAAATTGTAAGCGTTAGCGTAATCAGCTGGTATGTAATACATTCTAGAAAGGTCTTTAGTTTGCCTATCTCCGAGTTCACCGAGTTTTGTATTGAGCGAGTACCAAAACTGTTTGATTTCAGAAACTTCAATCGATCTAATGATTGGGAATACCAACCTAAATTTTGGTAAAGATTTCGTGCTAGAAGCAGTAGAGTAACAAATGTAATAAAGAGACCCAAAGCGAGAAGCCAATTCATTTTTTAAATCTCCTGTAGATTCATGATCATCAACGTCAATTGCGCACCATCCTCCCCAATTAACTACATTAGCATTTGCTCTTGTAGTATCAGGAAGGTATGTTGCGGGTGACATTAACATTGCGTCATGTTTGCCAGCTAAAGGTTTAGCTGCTAACTGATATAATGTTTTTTCAAAACTTTCAAAGTCTTTATAGTTTACACGTTTTTTAGTTTTATTATCGTATATAGACTTAAAAAGAGTTAGGGAGATATCCGTGATTTCCTTCATGCGTAGGTGCTTTCCATAATGTAGGTTTAATCAAATCAGGCAAACCAAGTGGGTTAGGACGTGATTCTTTTACGCCAACCTCTTTTGCCATATTTGCAGCATGTACTTCTTCCCATGCTTTTTGTGAATCAATGTTAAAGGCATCAAGTGTACCAATAGCGACAACACACAAGTCAATTAATCCATCAACAATTTCTTCAGGATCACTTGCTCTAATAGCATCTCGTGTTTCATTTAATTCTTCTTCTAAGAAGTTAATACGAAATTCAAGAAACTTTTTCATTAATTCTGGATTGTCACGATTTGACTCTACCCAACCATGTACTCCATATTTAGAGTGCATATCAAAAATATCGTTATGCCAGTTAAGTGACACGTTTTTGAGACGTTCATTAAGTTTCATTATTCGCTCCTGCTATTATAGCTTTTCTGCCATCTACACCAATTTGCGCATCAAGCATTGTTTTAACATGTGTAAGCATTACACACGCCATCATTAAGATATCTTCTTTTGAATCACACATCATAATTTGTTGATCAATTGGACGTGTTAATTCCATCATTCTTTCTCGTATTTTAGACATATAGTGCTCCATTTATAGTAGTATTATACCATAGTTTTAACCAAATGTACACCATTAATATGACTCATTTGGTCTATAAAATGAAATAAGTGAATATCTTTCATCAGTACCTTCACCCATAATAGTTCCATGGAACATCTTTCCATCATATATTGTTAAAGTATTAAATTCACAGGGAATAGTATGATACAATTCATAACCATCTCCTGAAGTAAAATTCTGCCACCCTACAATTTGAACTCTATCAAGTTTCTGATCAGGTGGACCATCATACTCTTTAGAAGAATTATATTCTCCTATAGTTTTATAACCTTTGTATGTATATAAACCTGTTCCTTCAGTCCAATCGCATAACCATAGATTAAAAACCATGTCATGATCTGTGTGAGGATGCCAAGATCCTTTCCAAACATGAGGATTAGGTGATACTACATTAGATGAAGTAATAAAGCTTTGTGGCTTATATTCTTTATCATTAATAGTACCAGCAATATCAGCATATGATTTTACAAGTGGAATCAAATCCATAGGAGTAAAGTTCTGTCTTCCACCTGGTGTGTAGACATAAGACGGCGGTTTAATTACTGGCCATCTCTTTAAATTTTTAAGAGCTTCTTCAGGGTACTTAAATAAGTTTTTAATCTTATAATATTTAGCATCATTATTTAAGATAACTTCTTCAATTTGAAGATCTTCGTTAATTTTTAAATCTTGTGCTAAATTTTTTCTGTATATGTAATTAAAGGATCCCATAATCACTCCTTAAAAATTCCCATGTTTCTTGCCAATTATTAACAGCAATAGATTTGCTATCAGGCCTGTCTATAATTGCATCAGCTAATGGTTTATCATTACCATTAGTTCCCATCTTATCTCCAAAGAACACAACAGGTCCAATCATAAATTCTGCTATTTGAGATTTATCTTTTCCAACTGGTATGATATCAAGACCTGTTTCACCAGCAACTTGAGCAATAACACCAGATGCTTTATATGCGTTATTGAATTCACTAGCAATATGATATCTTTCTTGAGTTTTCAAATCATAATTGTAATATTCTTTACGTTGTAATTTTGATGCTCCTCTTCCTACTACAGAAAAGTTACACATTCCAGGACGATCTTCAAAGTGTTGACCAGTTCTAAGTTTAAACTTACTTGCATCTAATCTTAATGTTAAGAATTTACGAGCACCATCTTCAAGCATCCATTCATCTTTATGAACTTCATCATCTTTAATCCAAACGCTATTACCTAAACAACAGTGAACTGCTGTTGCATTCATGAGAATTTTAGTAGGCATTTGTTCAACTGTCTTAGGATAATCAGATCCTGTGGCAAAGAAAACATTCTTACCACGCATCCATTTTTGGAACCAGACTGCAAAGCCATAATCCATTTCACCACGACTGGGAGTCATAGTCCCATCAACGTCGAATACATAATTTATATTATCCAAAGAAATCCTCCAATGATACACGTTCTTCAGTACTCCAACCCACAGCTTCAAGAATGGGAGTAATTGGGTCAAGAAAACATTTTAGAAACTGTTTTTCATAATCTATATATGAGTGTAAATTTAACTCAGTTGGAAGATAATCAGGGAAAGCAATAACGTTTTCTTTAATAGGATTAGGTAGACGCAAATAGCAGAACTTAATCTTTTCGCCGTTATTGATTTTATGATATTTCTTTAATAGGTTTTTACTTTTAAGTGCATTGTTATACATGATTGAACCACGTACATGAATTGGTGTACTTTTTCTATATACATTTTTAGCATTAGGACTATTATCTACAAATTCATGAATGTTATTAGCACTACGAGGAAATGATACTTGATCAGGAGTCAGTTTAAAGAATTCAGTTTTAAAATCTTTGATGAAATTCTGTGTTAGTTGTTCATCACCTGAAATAATAGTCTTAAATGCTTCTTTAAACCTAGCACGAACAATCATAGGTGTAGAAGACTTAATAGCTTCAATACCCATAATCTTAAGTTTAGGTTCAGCATATTGTACACCTTCATTGTTATGTACATTTAAGATATATCGTTTCTTTGCTGTCCAAATACCACGATCTGCAATTGCTTCACGAGCCATGACCATACGATTATCATATGCGTTTAGATTATCTGATAAGATCTTATATGATTTCATCATAGCACCTTCGAAATGATCAGCGCAAATCTTATCAAGAAATTTTACAATATTCTTAGGTTCATACTTTTCAACTAACTTGCTAAAATTAACATACAGCGAATCAGTATCAATTGCAATAACATAGTCTTTATCCTTAGTCTCAGCAAACTTATTCATTTCAACGTTCATTGCTTTTTCAGCCCAGCGAATAGCAAGCTGGCCAGATAACGTAATACCTTCAGCAATACGCATATCGAAATAACGAAAATATCTATTACCTAATGCACCATAAAGAGAGTTCAATAGAATTTTAATCGCCATTTGACGATTTTCAAGTTGATTGATTTCTTTTTCAAGTTCAAAGCTAGGATTGTTTTGATAATCCTGTTGTGCTTTTAACATACGCCATTTAATTCCAGAACGTTCATTATAGTATTCAATAATGATTTTAGGTAAGACACCTTGTTTTTCTTTACTAAATGCTACACCATTAGCAGCAATTGAATTAGGAGAATCTACTTTTGCACCATTTAAATAATGTTCAACACCACCGAGTTGTTCGGTTCCAATAATAGTTTCAGGCGACATGTTATATTGAACAATCAAGTTCGGATACAAAGAATTCAAATCGAAAGATACAACCCAATCATGTAAACCAACTTGAGGTTCTTTAACATATCCACCAGGATAATCAGATTTTGTTTTAGCTTTGTTTACAGGTATAGCAATGTTCTTTGAATTCAACTCACGGTAAATGATTGAATCCCATATTGACGTTGTACCAAATGTGTCTTGATAGTTAACACCACCCTTATACGCAACAGTAAGAGCAAGTGTAATGAGTCCCATCTTTTCTTCGAGGCGTTCAATAAGCTCAACATCGCGAATATTATATTCAATAAACAATTGATGGTTTTCTTTGTATAGCGTAAACAAGTTACCGTATTCTTCATACGATAGTTTCTTTTCACCGAGAACAACCATAGCAATATGATTAAGTGCATATGATTCTTGGTTTCCATAAGAGTAACCAAACTTCATAAACAATTCCATATAATCAAGTTGCTGTATTCCAACTAAATCATATGCAGTTTGCTTACGACCACGTATAGTAGGTTCATTAGAATTGATTGTTTTCCAAGGTGAAAGTTGTCTTACATCATCAACGTCAAGTATTTTATTCATACGATTAACAATGTATGGGATATCGAAGAAGCGAATATTCCAACCGGTTATCACATCAGGTGTATGTTCTATCCAATGATTTAAGAAAGAACGTAAGAGATGAGCTTCATCTTTACATTTTTTATATCTAACATTATCTGCTGGAGTGTAGTCATCCAGACCCCATACGAAATAATTAGGATTTTTATTAGATTTAAGGGCAATACTAATAACGGGGTGTGCTGCAGCATCTGGTTCAGGAAATCCATCATCTGATGCTACCTCAATATCGATGTTACATACATCGATCCAGTTCCTTTCAAATTTAATTTGATTGGGAAACCTTTCAGTTATATATTGATGAATATAGTTTTGGTTACCATAAACAGTAGCGTTACCAACACCATCATATCTTTCAAAGAATTCTTTGGTGTCACGCATAGTGCCAGGTTTATATGGTGCAACTGGTGTACCATCTAGTGAATTCCATTTAGTAGGTTTATCAGTGCCTATAAAAACAGTTGGTTCAAATTTAATTTTCTTTTCAATGCGTACTGCATTATCATTAAAGCCGCGATAAAGTATCTGATTGCCAAAACGGGAGACGGAGGTGTAAAACGACATAAGCATCCTTTTTCATTATATAAGACTATTATACCACAGAATGAAGGGAAAGTAAACCATTAAATGAAAAAAAAGGAACCTTTTTTCAAAGGCCCCTTCTTATCGTCAGTTATAATACTCAGCTTCTTCTTCAGTATAAGGCCACATTAGTATGGAAATCCTTTACGTCTAAGTTGAGACATGCGATTTTCTAAGTCCGCTAGGTCTGTTGCCTGACAGAGAAATCTCTCTTCGGCAGACATTCCCATCTTCTTTAGCCAGGAGTAAATGGATTTAATCACCATAGAACTCCTTATTTAATCTGTCTTGTGTCTTCTTATTAATGTTCCACAATACAGTTTCGTATGCTTCGTTTGGATACTCAGTTCTTTGTAAGTATCTAGCAACTTCAATGTTAGCCTGCATTTGTCTGCTGGCTGCAATTGAGTATCCTAGGCTTCTTAAGATGCTCCATAAGAATGTTAGTATAGGCTTAAGCGTTAAGCTGTACACCTTCGTTGAGTAGTTGAGAGCTAGTGCTGTCATGATTATTTACCTCGTTAGAATTAATTTTAATTTTACGAGGACGCTTTTCTTCAGGTAGGATTACTTCTAATGTGACAGTTAGAATCCCATCCTTCATTTGGGCTCCGGTGACTTCCGTGTATTCTGATAGTCGAAATGATCTCTTAAATTTTCGAGCACTTATTCCTTTATGAATGTACATTTCTTGTTCACGTCTTTGAGGACGGTTGCCCGTAATCTTCAGCACATGATCTTTCACCTCGATATCAATATGATCTTCGTTGAAGCCCGCTACTGCGAGTTCTACTTCATATTGCATATCGCTGTTTTTAACAACATTATGTGGGGGATAAGTATCCTTTGAGCCAAGATGGATTGATTCCAAATGATCAAAGATGTGGTCGAAACCTAAGAACGCGTTTCGTGGGTATGCAAAATTACCAGTCATGTTTTATATCTCCTATAAACATTAGCAAGATTAAAGTTATGAGCTCCGGATTATCCAGCAACTCATTATTATTTATAATAACTAATCTCTAGACTAAACCCCTAAGAAAATTTTATTCTCTAAATCTAGTTCTTTAATCTCATCAATAGTATTTTCAAAACACAACTGATAAGAATATCGATGGTAGTTATTATTGTGCACCGAATGCTCAATTTGAGTATTCAATGCGAGGGGTTGTTCAGTATAGCCGTATTCAAAATCTCCATATTGTATTCCAGCGAAGTGTGGAAATTCTGGAGATAAAGGAATTGCAATAACAGTAGATCTACCAACGTGGTCATCTATATGTGGTTCTATTATTGCACCAGCGTCAAACTTTATAAAAAGAGCACCACCAAATTTTAATTCCTCATGAAACTTAAAATGGTATATAGGTGCTCTCGAAAATCCTTGGTTTGTTTGATTGTTGTTTTTGCTTTTATAGTATTCATAATCAGAAACAAATGCATCATGACGCATTAAATCTACATCATATTCTGGATAGTTAATAAGCTTCCATATATGAGTAACCAAATCTTTCAAAATCTTTCTCGTATTTTAAATAAGTTATTTTCCTAGACTCATCATCATAGTAATCCCAATAATGAGGATGTTCGTTCTTATTTATAAATGTATCTGAAAACTTATAACCTACAATTTGTTCTACAGGTTCGAATCCATCTTCAAATTTGTAAATTCCATATTCGCACCATGAGTTAGTTTTTAAAAAATCTACCATAGGAGCTGCAATATTGAAATCATCTATTTGACCTCTAACCTTAAGCCAATCTGTCATAACAAATGTCTTAAAATCTGGAAGATCTGGAGCATTTCCTCGTACTTTAATATGATTGTATAGACTAACTAAACGATCATATGGATTTCTGACAAATGTAAATAAATATTGTTTGTCTAAGAATCCTTGATCTATCCAATACTGTAATGGTTTATGAACCCAAAACTTAGGAAGATCAATGTGACGATTTGTAACTTCATCTCTGACATTAGAGCGCTTTATGAAATTCATACCGCCTGTTTTGGGTATGTGCATAAAGGCCCATTTGTCAGTATGGATCACGTTATTGCGAAGTATTTAGTAGCTGCTTCAATTCTATCGTCAGCTGCTGCGATCTTATCAAGCTCGCATTGAATAGCTTCTACAATATCTGAATGTTCTCCAATACCTGCAGGATTTCTCCTATAGACATTAATGTTTGCGATTGCTACTGCTCTTGCACCTTCTGCGTGCTTGATTGCAGCATCAATTAGTTCCATATTTTCTGCAGACATTCTTGTCTCCCTACTTATTGTTTCCTATGTTATATTTTGGACAAAGTTCCCATTGTGACTTTTCTTTAAATGGTATAATCTTTATCTGTCGTAATGGAGCTTGTAATTCAGAAGCACTTCCCTGAATTTCTATAAGCCCCCAATCTCCCATTAGAGTGGCAATTGTATTTCTACGAGCAATATCTGATTCTTCTAGATTTGCTTTCTTCCCGTCTAACAAGAACAATTCTTTAAAATGCACTATAAAATATCTACCTTGCTTATGCAAGATATGACATGATTGAAATAGTTTTTTATCTTTTCGAGATGCGACACCGATTCGTGTCAATGTTTCTCGCACTTTTAGGAAATCATCTGGTTCACTAAGTGTAACTTCCAACATATCGCTTGGAGTCCACTCTACTAATTTATTTTGTTCCACCTTTATACACCTTCTTTTTTAACCCATTAATTTGATCGGGTGATAGAAGTGTAAGTGCGTTTCTGGCTTTTTCATTACTATATCCATAATACTGTTTTACAACTTCGATATCACTCTCAACTTGAGGCTTTGCCCATTTTGAAAAACGTCGTCTTTTCCTAACTATATTTATAAGAAAATCGAATTGTAAACGACTATCAATTTGATGGTGGATATTCATCTCATTGGCCATTAGTACGGTGTCATTAAAGTAACTTAGTCCACGATTAATCATGAATGAATTATAGCCTTTTTCAGCTATGTCATCAATCATGATATCTTTTTTGCTATCATTGATAGCTGTTAGGTATTCAAAAGGATTCATAATATATTAACCTATCTAAGATTTTTGATTGTTATATGTAGTGAAGTTCTCCGTTCCAGCAAAATGATTATCCCACCCGTCATCTAAGACAGATTTTCTGCTAAACTCTGGAGGCTTAGGTAACGTAACTTTGGTAGCAACCTTTTCTGATACAATATCACCATAAAGTTTCTGCCATTCTTTAGTACTATTTGAATTGGACATTCGCCATAACCTCCGTTAAACATGCTACAACATTTAGTTCGTGATCAGCAACAAACGCGTTTTTGTATTGATAATCTGCAAGGATAAGAACTAATTGTGGTATTGATTGAGCTTCAACCTTATCACCCATGATATCGTATATGCCACGGAAGATAGCGCTAGCATCTGTATCTATATTGTTTACGACCCATTGACGCATCTTTTTGAAATCTTTTTCTTTTAAGTATTGACATACAACCTCAAAGTTTTGAGTAGATGATTTACTTAGAATACCTGCATCAATAGTACCAGACATGCTATATCGTTGTAATTCATTAAGTACTCTACGCCAATCAGGTGCAAATTTCATAATGAGTTCTGCGATTACCTTTTCATCAAAAGCAACCTGTTCAGTTTGAAGAATGTATTTAACTCGATCCATGAATGACATACATAATGATGCCATATCTTTTTTAGATGTGTTAAATTCGTAGACACCACAACGAGAATGTAATGGTTCAATGATTCGATTTTTGAAGTTACAAGTTAAGATGAATCGACAATTGTTACTAAACTCTTCAATGAAACCACGAAGAGCTGGTTGAAACGATTGTGGATTAAGATAATCTGCCTCGTCAAGGATAACTACTTTGTAGCCACCTTGAAGCGAGACAGTACTAGCAAACTGTTTAATTTTAGTTCGTAGTGTATCAATGTTACCTTCTTCAGATCCATTGATAATAATATAGTCAAGGCTGAGTTCATTACACAAAGCCTTGGCTACAGTTGTTTTACCTAAACCTGCTGTGCCTGTAAAAAGCATGTTAGGAAGCTCACCACCAGATAAAATCTGGTGAAATGTAGCTTTGATTGCATCAGGTAAGATTGTATCTGCGATAGTGCGTGGACGATACTTTTCCACCCAGAGAAACTGGTCTGACATATTTTAATCCTCATAATATAATTTAATTCACAACGAAGTAGGATTACTTAGATGCCTGTTCTTGCTGATAGTTTTCGCACAATTGGATAACCTGAATAGATTGATCACGTAGTTGTCCAATTGTAGACAACTCTTCACCTTTGAAACCACCTCTTTGAGTGACAGCATCAATGACTGCGATAGTTGATCTTGCACTACGATTTGAAATATCGTAGATCTGTGAATGCGGCTCATCCGCATCTGGTGTAGCAGCAATAGCTGCTTCAGTCTTTTTTTCTTCTGCCATGATTTATGCTCCGAACGTTGAAGATTTTTCAAGTGCAATCCAGTATTGGACACCCTTGCTTTTGTTAACAAATTTTGAGATTAGTTTGCTAGAGATACTAACTTCGTAATCTCCATCAATAATTTTAAGGTTATTGATATCGAACACAAACGTAAAGTCTGTGGTTTTATATTCACCATCAATTATTGTAGTGAACGTGTTTGATGTAGCATTAGCAGGATCAACAACGGAAACTTCCAATGTCCCATCTTTAGGCGAGATTGAAATTTTCGAGTTATCTAAAGCTGAAGCTGCACGCCTCAATTTAGCTAACGTCGATGCATCAAGTGTTAAGGTTACATCAGCTTCTGGCATTGTGATAGTTTTGCTTGGTGCAGTAAGCATCTCAATGTCCGAGAAGAAGTATTTGACTTTTGATCTACCAGATGAGTCACTGATAGTTACAAAGTTATCGTCAAATTTTAGGGTTGGTTTATCGACCAAATTCAATACATTCAAGAATTCTGAAAGATTGTATACACCAAATTCTTTTGGGAAAGGGATATCGATCTTAGCAGAAGCTAAAACATTCTTGGCCTCTGTGATTGTGCTAATTTCATCACCGACTTTGACAACGAGATTAGGATTAATAGAGGCGAAATTCTTTAGCACCTCAAGGGTTGTATCATTTAGTTCCATAACAAAGTTCCTTAATTATTTAATATAGTATATTATACCATAGTTTGTGGTGAATGTACACCATTTATTTCATTTTACTGAAATTCTTTTCCTTGACGAATTCGATCTTTTCATCAAATTTGCCGTCAAGGATCTCACCTTTATGAGAGATAACGAATACGTTAGAGTCTTCATCTAAACTATATAGTATCTTCATAAGATTATCTACACCTTCATGATCTAAGCTCGAATCAAAAGTTTCATCAAGAATCAAAAGATTAGTAGAAACAGAATTTTTCATTTTAGCAACTTGTCTCCATGTAAACAATAATGCTAAATCTATTCGTTGCTTCTCACCTTCACTAAAGCTATCATATGTAAACCAATCTCTATGGCGAGATCTAATAGTTTCTTGAAAGCTTTCATCTAAATCAAAGTGGACAAAGAAATCGAGTATTTGAAGATACTGATTAATGAGTTTATTTATAACAGGTAAATATTGTTTAATAATTTTTGTTTTAATGCCTGTGTCTCTTAACAACTCAAGAATAATAGAATTATATTGCTGTGTCTCATTCATTTCAAATTTAGACTCAAGCAATGCATCACGTTGTACACTTAATCCTTCAAGATCTTTTTGTGCTTCACGTAAATCAGCTGTTACATTTGTAGTTAACTCAGTTTCAATACTTGTAATTTGTCGTTGCAGCCTATTGATTTCTTGATTGTTAGAATGAATGTTCTTCTGCTTTTCTCTGAGGTTCGCAAAAGAACTATTGAGCCTTCCAATATTAGTTTCAACGTCGGTGGATTCAAGCGAAGCACGCTCCATAGCTGATTTAAGTTCTTTTGCCTTATCCTTAGCACTTTTGAGTTTTTCTTCTCGAACTTCTTCAATAATTTCTTGGGAGCATGTTGGACATTCAGAATTCTCTTCATAGAATTTAGCGTCTTTTGTGATAGTACCCATTTGCGTTCTGAATTGCTGGAAGTATGTATTGAGGCTTTGTTTTTTATCATGAAAACTTTTTAACTCCTCTTCAAGTCCAGATTCATTTAAACTAACATCACTTGATAGTTCACCATTCGTTACGTTTAATTCTTTAATATCAGTTTCGTATTCAACAATCTTTTCTTGTTTGCTTTTAGTTGTTTGCTCAGTTAAGACTTTAACATCTCTAATATATTTCTTTTGAGTATCAACTTTGTTTTTTATAACTTCTGTGTTATAATGATTTTCATTTAAGCGTTCTTTTAAAGCACTTGCTTTTTCCTTTGCAAGCTTGTTCATTTGAGTAAACACTTTAATGTCTAATAGATCTTCAATAACATCACGTCTATGACCACCAGGCAATTGCATAAAAGGAATGAAAGAAGAACTACCTAATACGACAACCTGATGGAAACTTTTATGATTTAGTTTTAGATAATTATTCTCAAGAATTTTCTGATATTCTTTTGCATGAGACGATTGATTAATCATTGTCCCATTTCTCCAAATTTCAAATTTGTTTGGAGATATACCACGAACGATTTTAAACTTTGCAGTATTAATCATAAGCTCACATTCTACAATAGTATCTTTCTTATTGATAGAATTAACCAATTGAGTCTTAGTAATATTTCTGTGTGGTTTGCCAAACAACGCAAACGATATTGCATCTAGCATTGTTGATTTACCAGAACCATTATGACCAATAACAAGAGTAGACTTTGATTTATTTAAGTCTATTTCTGTAAAGGTATTTCCGGTTGATAAGAAGTTTTTGTATTTAATTTTCTCAAATCTGATCATGATAACTCTAAGGCTTGTGCTTCTTTCATAAGATCACGCATATTAGATTTGATAAGTGTTTTATCTAAATCCGTATCAGTGTTCTCAATATATTCATCGACTAATGCGCTAGTATCTTCAATTGATACATCACCATCAATAACATTCTCTCCCATAAACTCGCTAAAGTTTTCTTGGATCTTTAATTCATGTATATTCTCATTTTGTATACGATCAATAAATCGATCAAACGTAAATAAGTCTGCTTTGTTTTTTACAACAACTTTGACAAACTTATCATTGCAATCACTGACATCATAATTAGAATAATCTCTATTGGTATCATCATATATAATCCTTTCAAATAATCTTAAGTCATTTTTAACAGGCGTAATTACACGTGTTTCAGTATCAAGGATATGAAAATACTTAGGATCATGTGCATCTGACCAAAAGAATTCCATTTGTGATCCAAGATATTTAATATTGTCTTGATGAGATCCTACATGAAAGTGACCTGTGAGTACCATTTCAAATCGATTGAATAGGCTTCTATCCATTCCTCCTGAATGAGTAACACCTCTCATAACTTCAAATCCACCTAATTCTAGGTGAGCACCAATCCAATCAGCTTTACACGTATTAATAAAGTTAAGAGTTTCTTCATAATTATCTTGACATATCCAAGGGATTAAACCCATTTTTAATGAACCATATTCTAAAACAGTTGGTTCCATTACAATATGTACTTCATTCATATAATGACCAAGCAATTCTTTTAATGAATTCAAGTCATTTGTATTCTTGTAAAACGTATCATGATTACCTGGGATAATATCCATAGTAATACCACTGTCTCTTAGCTTATCTAGAAACACTCTTCGGTTAGAGTTTAACGCTTTAAAGTTAATAAATTTTCGATTATCATAGTAATCGCCTAAGTGAAGAATATGTTTTACACCAGCTTCTTCACATGCTGGCCAGAACACGTCATTATAAAAGTTCTCTTGATACTTAATAAAGACATCAGATGAATTTCTGATTCCACAATGAGTATCGTTTAGTATCGCAATTTTCAATTCATAAAGTCCTGTAAGTCAGAGTCGACTACTTTTTTTCGTTTAACTTTAACTTTTTCTTTCTTAACATAATCTTTTAGCTTAGTATCGTAGCCTTTTACTTTTTCAATCCTACCTTTAAGGATATCTACAAAATGTTGTTGAACTAGATTTGCCGATGCGTTATCGCCTGATGTATCAAGGAATGCTTCTATACCAGATTGAGATAAGAATTTAAATTTAATGTCTTGTTGTTTCTTTTCTTTAGCGATTCGCCTAAGAAATGCATACCAAGAAATTTGTGTAAAATAAGCAAATGCATTAGGTTTACCTGTTCTAGTAGCTGCTGCTAAATTATAATTCTCTATTGCTTTGAGACAATTCTCAACAGCATCCATAACCATTTCTTCACGATAAGTATATCGAATGAAGTTAGATTTGTGACTTAAGCCTTCTGAGATTCTTAGAAAACATCCTGCTAAATAGTCTGTTACTACTGGTAATTTTTCTTCTTTCTCTCTGGCTTCGTTAACTGTTGTAACATAATCCACTACTGCTTGAGAGAATTCAGCATTATTGACGTAGTGGGGTCTTTCTCTAGGTTTAACCATAATACTCACTTTAGTTGATAATTTATTATATAAGACTATTATATACTGTTTTAGCCGAAATGTAAAGGACTTTATGCTCTGATATGGAAATTAAATCCACTGTGATATATTTGTCACTGTTGAAATAAACATGCATATTATTGCATAAAGTAGTGTACATTTGTTAAAAACTGTGGTATAATAGAAGAGTTAGTTGAGGATGGGGTATACTCGTAGGGAGTTGTTAATGCATAGTTCCAGGTGGCTTGAATCGAATAACATTAGCTCCGGCGTCTGAATCATACTCAGCTGCTACAGCAAGCTCTTCTCCAGTTAACCTATCTTTCATCAATTCTGACATCTTACTATGATAATCCGTCATAGCTTTTCGAGTCTCATCTAAGGAAGCAAGACCATCTTCATCTTTTATACGTTCTTCAATAGCCTTCTGATATTGTTCTACAAGCAATTTACTCGGCGAACATTCAGATACTACATGTCCAGGGTTAATAATTTGTACGTGACTACCGTCACCTTGATAAAGCATATATGGTCTAAAGGCATAATACCTCATCCCTGAATGCATATTCTCAACATTTACTAATTTCATAGTGTTGCGCACGACAATAGCGTGATCAGTGTCTTCGTCTCCGAAGTCCAATACTTCTGTTACTACTTCTTCCTGATTGGTCAACTTGAATTGACGCAGTTCGATTGTAGATCTCATATGGAATGGTTCTTTCATAATGTTATTTATATAAGTTTATAAGTCAATTTCATGTACAGTATACTCGAAATTCTCGTTTTTGTAAATTTTTAATCTTTCGCCTGCGTGTGCCAGTGCGTAATTTTGTTTTTTCTTCCATGATATGTCGTCGGCGAAGTCATAGAGTCTCGTTGGTACACCATTATCTGATTTACGTAATCCGCGTCCAATAGACTGGAGAACTTTAATTTGAGATTTAGACGGTGTAGCAAATACAATATTATGAAGGTTTCTAATATTAATGCCAGTACTAAAAGTACCAAGTGAGGCGACGATAATTCCATCTTTTTGTCCTTCCGTTATTCTACGGATTGCTTCTCTATCTGAAGTTTCTGTAGCACCACTAACAAAAAATACTTTTCTATTAGCAGCAGCATTGTTATTTATAAGCTCAAATAAAGGCTTTCCATGCTTATCAACAAATTGGAATAAAACTAAAGTATTGCCTTTTAAATCGATTGTTAAGTTTTTAATCAGTTTGTTTCGTTTTTCATTTCTTACAATATAGTCTACTTCATCTTGATAATCGCGTTTATTTTCTTTTCTTACTTCTTCTGGATATTTTAGAACAAGCATTTGAATTTTTAGTTTTGCAAGAGTATCATTGTCTTGGAGTTCTTTTGTTGTAGTAACATTAAACACTCTTCCAAACAATCCTTCTAGAACTAGTTTGTGAGTTTGTGTTCCATCTAATGTGCCGGTGGTACCAATACGATAACTTGCTTTATCACTTTTATTCATAATAGAAGTTAATGACTTAGATTTAAACCCATGAGCTTCATCACCAAACACTGCTCCAAATTGTTGAAACCAAGTACGAGGTAGCTTATAAACTGATTGCCATGTAGATATAACGATACGTTCAGTTAAAGTGTTTTTAGGTTTGCCTGAATAAATTCTATGGATTTCTTCATTAACATTAAAGAAATCGTCTTTAGCAGAATACTCTTCCATATCAGTATATAATTGTTCTACTAATGAAGTAGTCGGTACGATGACTAATATTTTTTCGTGAGTTGATTCTAGAATATATCTTGCTAAAACATATATGATTAAAGACTTACCAGATCCTGTAGGTGATAGAGCAATTACTCTTCTTACAGCTAATGCTTTTTGAATAGCAATCTTTTGATAGTCTCTTATAGGAAACGGTAATTTCAATGAGTCGATAAACGTAGTTAAATCCTCATCACTAATTTTGTTAATTTGCAATAAGTTTTTATCTACATTTACATCATAACCACGTTTCTGTGCAAAGTTAGTAACATAAGTCAATAGACCTATAGGTAACTCTCGCGTGTGCACATTAAATAATCGAATTTTTCCATCCCACACTTTATTACGATATGCTGGCATAAACTTATAACCTGGGACGTAGAAAGAAAAGAATTCACTTAGTTCTTGTGCAATACCGCTATCACAATCAAGAAACATATTCGCTTCATCTATTTTCTTAAAATCAATTACATCACTCATGAACCACTTTCAAATTGCCTCCACTTTATCATATTACCAATAGTTTGATGACGCCATTTAATATTCTCGACGATTTCATGCAAAGTATCAACAATAGTTTTTAAGTATTGAATTTTCTCTTCTGATTTTTGGATTTCTGGATCTGCATCATAATAGTATTCCATCTCACCTTTTAATACTTTTAAACCATTAAAAGGATCTAGTTTCCACCCAGTAGCTTCGATTTCTTCCTGAGTCATTTTACCATTATAATATAGCCACTTATTTTTCAACAAGCTTTTTTGACTAAATTCTGCTCGTTTTAAATTTAACTTAGTAGTTGATAACAATTCTAAGTATTTAGCGTGTAGTGCTGGAGTTTGTCTAGAAGTTTCATCTAATGCATTACCTTCAATCTGGCAATCATTTTTCCAATTTTCTAAAATACTTTTCAAATCTAACATAATATATTTTTCACCTTATTT
>Ga0115001_10000632_pt1 | contig 26347 bp, 23 predicted proteins | sample ArcticOcean_MG_C_12_FD_89869 | JGI IMG/M metagenome (GOLD analysis project Ga0115001, IMG submission 89869) | Marine microbial communities from western Arctic Ocean - ArcticOcean_MG_CB8_130 | ecosystem: Environmental > Aquatic > Marine > Oceanic | place: Arctic Ocean: Canada Basin | collected... | reverse complement strand
GTCGCTGAAACCTGCCGAGTTTGACTCGGTCTTTGTTTTGCTTCGTCGGACTTTCGGGGCCTTCGAAGCAGCCGAGCGCCGACAGATCATGGCGCTGCTGCTTGATCAGGCACCGCCGCGCACGACTGGCTTTGGAACCGATGTCGACGTTCGGCGCGCCGCCGAAGTATTGATGACGGTGCGACACATGCTCGGCGTCGGCCCCGGCCAACCGATCGAAGAGTTCAGTGAGCAGTTGGCCGTGGTGCTTGATCGTCGAGCAACGCCAGATCGAGATTGACCGAGATGACCGAGATGACCGAGATGACCGAAACGCTGGCCCGGGTCTCTGATTCCGAACGCCGTCGTCGCTGGCGGCTGGTGCTCGGTGGTGCTGCTGACGATGTGCAAGCGCAGCCCGTCGAACAGTCGCGTCAGCGCGCGGCCGAAAGCACCGAAAGCACCGAAAGCACCGAAAGCACCGAAAGCGCAGGCGGTTCGGATGATGGCGCCGCAGGCGGTTCTGATAGTGCCGGTAGCGCGGATGGCCTGGACGGCGCCAGCGACGGTTCAGGTGGTGGCCAGGCGCTGGTCGGCGACGATCGCCGGATCGACGCTGCGCTTGGCGCGCTCTATGACCGAGACGACGCAAACGGCACGGGGCCGCGCAGCCGACGCGGCGGTGGAAAGCGCGCCGGCGGGCTTGGGCGATCAAAGCCAGGCGTCGTGCGCTGGCTCGGTGACATTCGCACGTATTTCCCGACGCCACTCGTCCAGATCATGCAGCGCGATGCGGTCGAACGGCTCGACCTCAAACAGCTGCTACTCGAACCCGAGCTGTTGCAGTCGGTCGAACCCGATATTCACATGGTGACGCTGCTCGTCGAGTTGAACAAGATGCTGCCCGACGAGACGCGGGCTACAGCACGCCAGATCATCGCCCAGGTACTTGCCGACATCGAAGCCCGGCTCGTGGACCAGACCCGTCAGGCGGTTCGCGGGGCGCTGGCCCGAAGCGCTCGGACCTCGCGCCCGCGCCCTGGCGACATCGACTGGAATCACACGATTGCAGCGAACCTCAAACACTGGTTGCCGGAACATCGCACGATCATTCCCGAACGGCTCGTCGGCCACGGGCGACGGCAGCGGAGTCTCGCCAAAGATGTCGTCATCGCCGTTGATCAGTCTGGTTCGATGGCCGACAGCGTTGTCTACGCTTCACTGTTCGGTGGGGTGCTGGCGCAACTGCCGGCGTTGCGAACGCAGTTCGTTGCTTTTGACACCTTGATCACCGACCTCACGCCGTTCCTGCACGACCCGGTCGAGGTGCTCTTCGGGGTGCAACTTGGCGGAGGCACCGACATTGCCAATGCGCTGGGCTACTGTCAGCAGCTCATTGAGCGTCCGCGGGACAGTGTGCTGTTCCTCATCTCGGATCTCTGTGAAGGTGGCAACACCGAGATGATGTATCAGCGGGTCGCCGAACTCGTTACCTCTGGCGTGCGGGTCATTGTGCTGTTGGCGCTCAGCGACGAAGGCGCACCTGCCCACGACTACACCAACGCTGCAGCGCTCACAGCGCTCGGTGCCACAGTGATGGCGATCACACCTGGCGAGTTCCCGCAGGTTCTTGCCGAAGCGCTCGTTTGATCGGCATGCTTGCCTCGGAAACGCGCGCCGCTGGTTTGGCCGTGTAGCTTGTCAGCCGTATGGGTCAGCTGGTCGCCGTCACTGAGAAGCCGAGTTCCACTCCAGGTGTGGTGCGCTTCGAGATCAATCGCACGTTGTCAGGGCAGGGGCACGAGCGTTTCCGTTCGGTCCTGGATGCACATGGCAATACGCCGTCAGACGAATTGGCACGACGCCTGTTCGGCACTGGCCAGGTCGCAGGTGTGCACGTGTACGCCAACATCATCACGGTCGACCTCGAAAAAGGGTACGACTCGGTAGGCCTCGCGGATCTCGTTCGCGACCTGCACACGTACTGGAAGCCGGGTGTTAAGCCGCCGTCACCCGAAGAGTTGCAGCCCGATGAGCCAGCGGCCGCTGTTGCCTCAGGTGGCGACTCGGGTGGCGACTCCGGTGGTGTTGCACTGTCGGCTGAAGCTCAGAAGGTTCCGCCGCATCTGCTTGAGCGTGGGCGAGCCGCCCGCACCAAGTGGAACTCCCGTTAATCGTCTGATTTCCGGTTTTTAAGGAGCACGTTCAGCACGCCGTGCCGGCGCGCTCCGTGGACCAAGCGACTCGAGTTGCGCTTGGTCGCTGGTTTTTCGCGGAACCGTGATCACTGCCACGCCGGCGGGTGAGATATTCGGCCTTGCGATATCGAACGTGTGTTCGATATCATGTCGGAATGGACGTTGCGGTACGAGACATTAACGACGATGTGCCTGGCAATATCGCTGGCAAGCAGGTTAACGACGGCTCGGCACCGACCCCGACCCCGACCCCGACCCCGACCCCGGCACCGACCCCGGCACCGACCCCGACCCCGGCTTCGCTGGCGTCGGTGTTGGCGGCACTCGGTGACCGAGTTGCGCCGGTGTCGATGGCTCGTGAACAGATGTTGCCGGTCGCTGGGCACATCACCAAACTCTTTTCTGAAGGCGGCTTGGTGCGCGGTCGTGTCCTGTCATGCCGTGGCATGGCTGCCACATCGGCGTCACTCGACCTGGTTGCTGCGGCAGTGGCGGCAGGATCGTGGCTGGCAGTGATCGACGTGCCCACGCTCGGGCTCGATGCGGCCAGCGAGCTCGGAGTGCCGCTCGAACGCATTGTTGCGATCGACACATCTCTGGGCGGCAAGACCACCGCAGCCAATGTCGCCGAACGCGCAGCCCGGTGGGCCGACGTGGTTGCCGCTGCTGCCGATGGATTCGAAGTGATGCTCACACGGGTGCCCGCCGAGGTCACGGCCAGCACGGTGCGCAAGGTTGCCACCCGTTTGCAGCAGCGTGGGGTCGTGATGCTGGTGCTCGGTGACCCAGGGCCGTTGGTGTGCGACGGCGTGATTGACACCATTGACCAGGTCTGGTCGGGTGTCGGTGCGGGGTGGGGGCATCTGCAGCAGCGCACGGTTGATATGTCGGCATCTGGGCGCCGGGTGCCAGGTCGTCGGTGCGTTTCGCTGGCGCTGCCGTTCGGCGCTGAAGTCACGTCGAGCGAACACGATGCAGCAGCAACTGCTCTCGACAATGAGCCGCCATTGCTCTCTGCGGTGAGCTGATCATGGATGGTCCGCCAATGCGTATGGTCACAGTGTGGCTGCCTGACTGGTCGGCGGTTGCTGCTGGGTTTCGTCCCGAACAGTTGGCTGCTGTGATGCACGCCAACCGGGTGGTCGCGCGTACGGCTGCTGCTGCGGCCGAGGGCGTGGTGATCGGGCAGCGCCGGCGGCAGGCGCAGAGGCGCTGCCCTGACCTCGTTCTTGCTGATCATGATGTCGCTCGCGATGCCCGCGAGTTTGAGCCAGTGGTGCGTGCTGTTGCCGAGTTCTCGCCTCGGCTCGACGTGGTTGAAGCTGGTTGGGTCAGCCTGGCCGCACGAGGCCCGTCGCGATACTTCGGCGGCGATGCGGAACTGTCGGATGTGCTGCTTGAAGCCATTGGCAGCGCGGTGGGTGTCACGGGAACGGGTGTCGGGGGAACAGGTGGGCCCGTCGGTGTCGGCGTCGCTGATGGCCGGTTTGCATCGAGCGTGGCAGCGCGGCTGTCGGTGCGGCGGGGTTCTCCGGTCTTGGTCGAAGCTGGCGGGTCAGCAGCCTTCTGTGCGCCATTGCCGATTGGTTGGCTGCAGACATTGGGGGAGTGCGACCCCGAAATGATCGACCTGTTCATCCGGCTCGGCCTGCGTCGGCTTGGTGACCTCGCGGCGCTCACGGCCAGCGACGTGCTCGGGCGTTTCGGTCATCCCGGTGTGCACGCCCATCAGTTGGCCTCAGGTGCCGATCACCGGTTGCCGAGCACCACTGACCCGTCGCCGGAGCGTCGGCTTGATCACGTGCTCGACGACCCGGTTGCCCAGGCGGCTGCAGTGGTCTTTGTCGCCAAGCAGTTGGCCGACGAGTTGGCGCAGGCCCTGTCGGCTGAAGGTCGCGTGTGTACTCGGCTAGTTGTGCAGCTTGAAACTGAGCACAGTGAGCGATCTGAACGTTCGTGGTTCCGTTCGGCAGGGCTGAACGCCGCAGCGATGGTCGAGCGTGTCCGGTGGCAACTCGATGCGTGGATCAATCTGCCGCGAGGGAGCGATCAGGAGATCACCGGCGGCATTGCCCTCATCAGGCTGACACCTGATGAGGTGCGCGCTGACGTCGGGAGCCAGCTCGGGTTGTGGGGTGGCCAGTCCGAAGCTGACCGGCAGGCAGCACGGAGTGTTGCCCGACTGGCCATGCTCACCTCTGACGAAGCAGTCACGGTGCCGGTGTGGAACGGCGGTCGACTACCGGCTGATCGCTATCGCTGGGTGCCGGCGTCGATGGTTGATTTTGACCAGCGGCAGCGGGCGACGTCAGCTGCCGGGACGGGAAGTGGGCCAGTAGGTCCCTGGCCGGGTTCGCTTCCGTCACCGTCGCCGGCCACGGTGTTTGCCGAGCCACACCCGGTTGAAGTCTTCGACAAAGCAGGGCAGCCGGTCAAGGTCAGTGGGCGCGGAGTGGTGTCAGCTGGGCCTGCTCAGTTCAGGTTGCTGACCGGCGACGAGGCGTCAGGATGGCGGCGCGGTCGGTTGCGTCAGGTTGCTGCCTGGGCGGGTCCGTGGCCGATTGATGAGCGCTGGTGGGAGCCCGAACGGCATCGTCGATTGGCCCGCTTCCAGATGGTCACCGACGATCAGCGCAGCTACCTGGTGATTGCCGAACACCGACGCTGGTGGATCAGTGCTCTCTACGACTGAGTGACCAGGCAGATGTTGAGATCGAGATTGAGATCGAGATTAAGATCAGCCGACGCCGACGCCGACGCCGACGGCGAGGGGGATCCCGATGGCGTCGGTGATGTCGTTGGCAAGGCGGAAGCCGACACCGCGGACGGTGTGGATCACCTTGGTGTTGGGTGCTGCCTGGTCGAGCTTGCGGCGCAGGTTGGACAGGTGCACATCCACGACGTGGCTGTCACCGACCCAACGCGGTCCCCAGACAGCATCAAGCAGTTCCTCACGTGTGCACACTTCAGTGGGGCGACGGCAGAGCTGCTCGAGCAGCGAGAACTCGATGCGAGTGGTCTGTGCTTCTTTGTCATCAACACGGACTTCGCGGCGCCCAAGGTCAATGGTGAGCTGGCCGATGACAAGCGATGCGGCGCTGACACTCTCGACACGCTGCTGCAGTTGACGCGGGCGGCGGAGCATCGCGTTGCAGCGGGCAGCGAGTTCATCGACATGCAGAGGGGTGGAAATGGCGTCGTCTGCACCGGCCTGCAGCATGACGGAGCGCACGCGATGCTCACCTTCGCCTGCGATGCACACCAGGTATTGCTCGGTTGAGTTGCGGAGCTGTTCGAACAGCGGTCGGCCCTCGGGGGTGACGAGGCGCGAGTCGACGATCAGCACATCGGGGGAGAACGACTGAGCAAGCAGCATGGCTGCTTCGGCATCGGTCGGGGCGCTGACGCAGAAGCCCGAGGAGCGCAGACCAGCAACGGCGAACCGACGCAGGTTGGAATCGGACACCGCAATCAGGATGCGAGGTGCGGGATTGATTTCTTGGTCCATAATTATTTCTTCCGCCAGGAGTGGTCCGCCGACCGGGTTGGGATGCGGTGTTCTGTTCGAGCCACGGAGCGGTTGATTCGTTCGTTCCGGCTTTCATTGAGGTATCGGCTCGAATTGTCTGGAACTCAAGAATTTTTTGACAAAATTGCATCAATGTGACTTGGAACGGTCCGCCAGACGGCCAACAATGAGGTGTATGTCGCTCGATGTGCTTGCTCGATTGCGGTCTGACGTGGTTGAGCGTGTCGCAGTCAATGAACGCGAACAGGTGTCGATTGAACGGTTCGTCGAGGCATTCGACCAGCTCAGGGACCCACTGTCGCAGAAATCCGATCCGATTCACGTCACCGGTTCAGCGTTGGTGGTCGGTCCGCGCGGCGTGATCTTGCTGAAGCACAAGCGGCTCGGCTTCTGGCTGCAGCCAGGGGGACACATCGACCCGGGGGAGACGCCATGGGCCGCTGCGCTGCGTGAGGCTCGTGAAGAAACTGGGCTCGATGTTGCCTTCCTTGACTCGCTCGACGCTGAGGGTGTGCCGCCTCTCGTGCATGTCGATGTGCACGCCGGTGGTCGAGGGCATACTCATCTCGACGTGCGTTACTTGATTGATGGTGGCGCTGCGGACCCCGCACCGCCAGCGGATGAGAGCCAAGAGATCGACTGGTTCGAGTGGGATGCAGCAGTTGAACGCGCTGATCCGGGTCTTGAAGGGATCTTGCGGTACCTCCAAGCCAGATTTGCATCCAGATTCGACTTGCAAGAATAGAACAGGTGTTCGATAATAGGGGGGATGGAGTTCAACAACCCGTCCTGGCCATGGAGCGAACTCGAAGCAACCCTGTCGGGTCAGCCGCCATCATCAGGGCAGCAGCAACACAGTACGGAGCCGATCAACCGAGATGGTCGCGCGCCGGGAAGTCCATCGTGGAATGCCGGTGGCGACAGCCCGGCATGGAGCCGCAAACGGCAGCCATTCAAAACACCTGATGGGTTGCAGAGACCTGCATCAGATGCTGATGTCGTCCCGTACGCAGAGCTGCACTGTCATTCGAACTTCTCGTTTCTCGACGGCGCTTCTCATCCAGAAGAACTCGCCATCGAGGCAGCTCGGCTCGGACTCACAGCGCTGGCAATCACCGACCACAACGGGTTCTACGGTGTGGTGCGGTTCGCCGAGGCAGCCAAGGCAGTCGGTCTACCTACGGTGTTCGGCGCCGAGATCACCCTGACCGACGGCTTGCTTGCCGGCTTAGGAGTGGCGCGCAGCGAACCGGACACCGACCGCCAGGTAGCCACAGGTCGTGTTCCTGATGCGCATGCGCCGGACCCGCCAGGAACGCATCTTTTGGTGCTGGCCGATGGGGTCGAGGGATACGGCAAGCTCTCGCGGGCGTTAAGCCTTGGTCACCTGGCCGGCGAGAAAGGTGCACCGCAGTTCGCTTTTGCCGATCTGGCCGAGATGTTGGGCGGCCACGTCTGGGTCCTCACCGGCTGCCGTAAGGGTGGAGTGCCCGCAGCCCTAGCCAGCGGTCAGCCCGAGGCGGCGCGACGCGAACTCGATCAGTTGATCGAAGGATTCGGACAGGACCGTGTGCTGGTCGAACTGTGGGATCACGGCGATCCACTCGACTCGGCACGCAACGATGCGCTGTACGAACTGGCCCAGCAGACGGGGGTCGGTTGCGTGGCGACCAACAACGTTCACTATGCGACACCCGCGCAACGCAAGCTGGCCACTGCACTTGCCGCGGTCAGGTCACGGCGCAGCCTGGCCGATGTCGACGCGTGGCTGCCGGGCTCAGCGGGAGCACATTTGCGATCCGGTACCGAGCAGCAGGCTCGCTTCGCTCGATATCCGGGCGCGGTTGAGCGGGCAGCCGCTGTGGGCCGGGCAGCGGCATTCGACCTCGCACTCGTGGCGCCGAAACTCCCACCGTTCCCATGCCCCGCTGGTGCAAGTGATCAGCCGCTCACCGAGATGCAATACCTCCGCCAGGTCACCGAAGCAGGTGGCACGAAGCGCTACGGGGCTCGGCCGACCCAATCTGAAGATCTGTCGTTGCGATCCAGGGCCTGGCAGACCATCGACCGCGAGCTGGCGCTGATTGAACAGCTCGACTTCGCCGGCTACTTCCTTGTTGTGTGGGATCTCGTGGAATTCTGCCGTCGTTCCGACATCTACTGCCAGGGGCGCGGGAGCGCAGCGAACTCGGCGGTCTGCTATGCCATCGGAGTCACGGCCGCCGATGCCGTGTCGCTCGGCCTGCTGTTCGAACGTTTCCTGTCGCCCGAGCGGGATGGTCCACCCGACATTGACATCGACATCGAGTCCGACCGCCGCGAGGAAGTCATCCAGTATGTGTATGAACGCTACGGACGACATCACACCGCACAGGTTGCCAACGTGATCACCTACCGGGCGCGTTCGGCGGTGCGCGACATGGCCAAAGCGCTCGGCTACGAACCCGGCCAGCAAGACGCCTGGTCGAAACAGGTCGACGGCTGGGGAGGAGTAGCGGTGACGATGGAGCAGCAGGAACAAGAGCAGCGCGCGATCATTCCGAAGACGGTGCTTGAATTGGCGCTCGAAGTCGAAGACGCGCCGCGCCACCTCGGTATCCACTCGGGCGGCATGGTGATTGCCGACCGGCCGGTCATCGAGGTATGCCCGGTCGAGTGGGGCCGGATGGACAAGCGGTCGGTGCTGCAGTGGGACAAAGACGACTGTGCAGCTACGGGCCTCGTGAAGTTCGATCTGCTCGGCCTCGGCATGCTCTCAGCGCTGCACTACGCCGTTGACCTGGTCCGTGAATACCGGGGCTACGAGATCGACATCGCGACCATCCCGCAAGACGACGACGTGTACGCAATGTTGTGCCGCGCCGACACGGTCGGGGTATTCCAGATCGAGTCGCGTGCCCAGATGGCAACCTTGCCGCGTCTCAAACCGCGCCGGTTCTACGACCTTGTGGTTGAGGTAGCGCTCATCCGGCCAGGCCCAATCCAAGGCGGTTCGGTGCACCCGTACATCCGGCGTCGCAACGGCCAGGAGCAGGTGACGTATCTCCATCCGCTGCTCGAAAACTCGCTCGGCAAGACTCTCGGAATTCCGCTCTTCCAAGAACAGCTGATGCAGATGGCAATCGACGTTGCCGGTTTCACTCCGGCCGAGTCCGATGAGCTGCGCCAGGCCATGGGATCGAAACGGTCGGCTCGGCGGATGGAGCAGCTCAAGCAGCGGCTTTACGCCGGGATGGCAACCAACGGCATCGTTGGCGACGTCGCCGACGAGCTGTACCTGAAGATGAAGGCATTCGCGAACTACGGGTTCCCCGAGTCGCACTCGGTCAGCTTTGCCTACCTCGTTTACGCCTCGTCGTGGATCAAGTATCACGAGCCAGCAGCGTTCTGTGCGGCACTCCTCAACGCACAGCCAATGGGGTTCTGGTCGCCACACACATTGGTCCGCGATGCCCGTCGACACGGTGTAGTCGTCCACACTCCCGACCTCAATGCATCGCTGGCCGGCGCCACCTTGGAGCTCTGCCCGCCGAATGTCGACGGCGAGCGAGCAGGAGCGTTGCAGGGGGGAGCGTTGCAGGGGGGAGTGTCGCAGGGGGGAGTGTCGCAGAGCAGTTTGGCAGTCAGGCTCGGCCTCGGTTCGGTGCGAGGGATCGGCAGCGAGTTAGCCAAACAGATTGAAACGGTGCGCAAAGAGGGCGGCTTGTTCACCGACACCGAAGACCTCGTGCGCCGGGTTCCTGATTTGCAGCTTCCACAGCTCGAAGCGCTGGCCACCGCCGGGGTGTTTAGCGAGTGCTTTGCACTCAACCGCCGCGAAGCGATATGGACGGTCGGCGCCACCGTCCAGTCGCGGCCTGGTCGACTGGAAGGCATCATCACCGGTGAAGCAGCGCCTCGGTTGCCAGGGATGACTCCGATGGAAGAAGCTGTTGCCGACCTGTGGGCCACCGGCGTATCGCCTGAGGGGCACCCCACACAGTTCGTGCGAAAGGAACTGGATGCGATTGGAGTGCTGACGTCGGTGCAGCTGTGGAATGCAGAACCCGACACAGTGGTCCATGTTGCCGGAGTGGTGACGCATCGCCAGCGACCTCAAACAGCGCAGGGGGTGACCTTCCTCAACCTCGAAGACGAGACTGGATTGATCAACGTGGTGGTGTCGAAGGGCTGCTGGCATCGGTTCCGCAAGGTGGCTCGCGAGGCCCCCGCAATGGTGGTCCGCGGCCGGCTTGAGCGGGCCGAAGGTGTGATCAATATCGTGGCCGAACGGCTCGATCCGTTGCCGATGGCTGGCAAAACACAAAGCCGCGACTTCCGCTGAGTGCGATGACCGGAGTCGGTCACGCTCAGAGCCACGCACACACTCGGATCGACCTTTGTCACAGTTTGTTAGCTGAGTAGCTGAGTAGCTGAGTAGCTGAGTAGCTGAGTAGCTGAGTAGCTGAGTAGCTGAGTTCGGCGCGGAAGGCACTACCGGATCGGAGTGGGGTGCATGCCGAGGTGTAGGTCGGTGGCGTCGTCTGGGTCTGGCACGTACGGGTTTGCCAGGGCAACAGCTTCGTCCAACGCGGTGCCGAGACCGGGCTCGCGTGACGGGACCACGCGGCCGTCTTCCCACTGGATTGGGTTCGTCAGTAGCTCAGCGTGGAAGCCGGTCCAATCTTGGATGCCTTCGATCATTAAGAGGTTCGGGAGGGTTGCCGCGAGCTGGATGTTGGCTGCCCCGAGGATTGGACCGGAGTAAAGATGCGGTGCGATCTGGCAGCCGGACGCCTCGGCGATCGCCGCGATCTTCTTCGCCGCGAGGATGCCACCGCACCGCCCGAGGTTGGGCTGCCAGATGGATGCGGCCTGATGCCGAGCGAGCGCAGCGAACTCGGTGATCGTGGTGAGCCGCTCGCCCGTTGCCACCGGGATAGTTGTCTGACGGGCAACGCGAGCCATCTCTTCGGGGGCATCGGCAACGGTCGGCTCTTCGAACCAGAGCGGATCGAATTGCTCGAGTTGACGCGCCAGCCGGATCGCTCCGGCAGCGGTGAACTGGCCGTGGGTACCAAACAACAGGTCGGCTCGATCGCCGACGGCCTCACGAATCGCTCCGGTGATCGCCACCGAACGGCTGATGTCATCGAGGCTGGGCATGTGGCCGTCGAACGCGGTGTACGGCCCAGCTGGGTCAAACTTCACGGCATCGAACCCGCGACTCACCTCGAAGGCGGCCTGCTCAGCGGCTTGGGACGGGTTGCTGTAAACGTCCGGCCGTTGGGCATTGGGGTAGAGATACGTGTACGTCCGCAGCGTGTCGTGGACCCGTCCGCCGAGCAGGTCACTGATCGGCTTGCCAGCGTCCTTGCCAACGATGTCCCAGCAGGCCATCTCGATGCCGCTCATGATGCCGACGAGCGTCGGGTCAGGGCGCAGGGAGTATCCACTTGAATACATCTGCCGCCAGAGCAGTTCGATTCGATTCGGGTCTGCATCAAGGACCCACCGCTCGGCGATGTCGTTGACCATGGTCGCCACGGTGTTCGGACCGACACTGGCGACATAGATCTCGCCATAGCCGACCACGCCCGTGTCAGTCGTGAGCTTGACGACGATGAAGTACTTGCCACCGAAGTGCGGGGGCTTATTTCCGATGACGAACGTGGTGCAGTCAGTGATCTTCACCCCGCCACCATGCCAGAGATTTCGAGCGATGCCAGGCCTTCATGACGTGACATCCCTCGGAGTTGGCACGGCACAACGATTTCTGCCACGGTCTCCGCCGTGAGTAAACCGTTTGAATTGCTGGCATTAGAGCAGGGCGACAACCCAACGAGCTTTCGTCTCTTGGCGGCGGCGTCGCTGACCACGCCTTTCGACTTTCTCTACGGCGGCTCCGGCATCGCAGCATCGGTCGAAGCGGCCGAGCGGGTGACCGGTCGCCCGCTGATGTGGATCACCACGCAGTTCCTGGCCAATGCCGCCACATCGCAGACTGTCGATATCCAGGTCGACGTCCCGGTCGCAGGCCGGGCCACATCGCAGGTCCAGGTCACTGCGCGAGTCGGAGGTGCGCTGATGCTGTCATCGACTTGCGCGCTAACGAGCCGACCCAATGGCGATGTCGAGCAGTTTCACACGATGCCGTCCGTGCCATCACCTGACGAGTGCAGCGAGATGGTCGAGCCGTTTGAACCCGGTGGCGACCGGCCCGCAGCGTTCTATGACGCGATGGAGCGTCGAGTCGCTGCCGGCGAGATCGTTTTCGACGACACACGCACGCCGCAACGTGGCCTCATTGCCATGTGGTGTCGTCTCCGTCATGAGTCGATCGGATCGGCTGCAACGTTGGCCTATGTTGCCGACGTCGTTCCGCTGGGTGTGTGCGTCGCGCTCGGCCGACCCCTCGGAGGCACCAGCATTGACAACACGTTGCGGATGGTCCGGACCGACGTGGCAACCGAGTGGGTGCTGCTCGAGATCGTGTCGGACTCGTTCCAACGTTCGATCGGCCACGGAACCGTGCGGGTGTGGGCCGAATCAGGCGAACTCCTGGCTGTTGCGCAGCAGACCTGCATTATCCGCACATCACACATGCCATCACCCCTGCCATCACCCATGCCATCACCCAGGCCATCACCCATGTAGTGCTGAGGGCGATGTTCGTGAGGCGCCCGATTGATCGTGTCTGCTGGTCTTGTATTCAGGATTCAGTGTCGATGGGCGAAGCGGGGATGCCGTCGTTCACGAGCGAGCGGAGCAGCTCGGGGAGGGCGGCCGGAGCGAACCCGACGTCGGAGCCGGCCATAATTTCGTCGTAGCTCCACCACTTCATCTCGTGGACTCGTTCGGCACGCATCTGCTCCCAGCCAATTCCGGGATTTGCCTCGAAATGCTCGGTGCGGATGAGGTAGATCTCGCCGCGCTGGCCGTCGTAGGTGCCGTCGGCGAACGGGATGATGTGCTCACGGGTCCAAATATGTGGACCGATCTCGGGATCGTGCAGCCCGGTCTCTTCGACGAGTTCTCGGCGCAGCGCGGTGACATGGTCTTCGCCTGGGTCGAGGCCGCCACCTGGCAGTGCCCAGACGTGACGAGTTGGAAACTCAAACCGGACCATCAACAGGTCGTTCGCTGGCGTGAGAATGACGGCGCGAACGGCCTGGCGGATGCGCAGCGCTGGTTTGTCGGCGGCGTCGGACACCGTCAGTCTTTCGGGGAATCGCTGAGACCGTCGTTGAACTCTTTGTAGAGCCCGTACATCGCTTTGCACTCCTCACATACAGGCAACTGCTTCGGGTCGCGCGACGGCACCCAGGTGAAACCGCAGAGCGCCTCGACAGGGGTACCCATGACTCGGGCCTCCAATACGACAGCCGCAGCGTTTTCACCTCGCTTGACTTTGACGATGTGTGCAGCGGTCGGCTCGGCGGTTTCGGTCTGCTCGTCGGTCAGTAGATCAGTGTCGCTTCCCGGCATGGTTTCCAGATCCGTCATATGGCTAGTGAATCACAATACGCAGCCAATGGGGTACGGTGATGGGGTGCTCATCACTATTGTTGTCACCGTCGCAGCAGTTGTTGCTGGTGCGGGTGCCGTGATTGCTGGTGAACGTCGCGACGACGAACGGCGGATACCGATTCCTGTTCGAGTCAAGCCGCAGCGTCGTTCACAGGGCTGACTCGCTGCGCTCAAGGGAGCGATTCGCCGACACATGACACACCACTGCGTGTGCTGGGTATTGCCTCCAATGGGGCAAAGTGATTGAGGTGGCAAGGAATATGAGCAAGACGAGCACGGCGTTTTCGTCTCTCAAAATTCCTGACTATCGGCGTCTCTGGTGGGCTGGAACGTTTTCGTTCATGGCTGTCCAGATGCAGTTCCTGCTCCGTGGCATCCTTGCCTGGGACCTCACTGGACGCGATGGAGCGATCGGCCTCATTTACCTCGTATTCGGTTTCACGATGTTGATTGCCACGCCGCTTGGTGGCGTCGCCGCCGACCGGCTGTCGAAGCGAACAGTCATGCTCTGGAGCCAACTTGTCCTGAGTCTCGCCGCTGTCGGCGTGGGCGCAGCGGTCGTCGCCGGCGTCGAACAGTTCTGGATGCTCGCCGTTGCCGGGTTCTTGCAAGGCTCGGCATTTGGTTTCTACGGGCCGGCTCGAGTCGCGTTTACCACCGAACTCGTCGGACGCGAGCAGCTGGGTAATGCGATCACTTTGTCGCTCTTGAGCATGAATGGCACCCGAGTGATTGCTCCGTCGTTCGCTGGAGCGCTTGCAGGCGTTGCGATCTTCGGGATCGGCGGCGCCTACGTGGTGGCCGGTGGGCTCTCGGTGCTCTCGTTTCTCGCTGTGCTGCGTCTGCCGAAGGTACCTCCGGCAAACCGCCGCGGCTCGACGAATCCGTTTGTCGAGATTTGGGATGGCGTCTGCTACGTCGCCGAACGTAAACACCTCCGACGGCTGCTGATCAGCTCATTTCTCGTCATCATGTTCGGCTTCAACTATGTGGTGTTCATCCCGGCGCTGGTCAAAGACACGTTCAATCTTGACAACGACAGCTGGGTTGGCTTGATCAGTTCAGCATCGTCGATCGGCGCGGTTGCCGTCGGATTCTGGCTTGCTAGTCGGGCCGATCAGCCAGGTCGCTGGCGTGTCATGGTGATCACTGGCACCATCTTTGGGACCGGCGTGGTTGCTCTTGCCATCGCTCCCGATTTTTGGATAGGCGTGGTGGTCGTCGTGATCATCGGCGGTGGGACCAGCGGTTATCAGACCCTGTCGAATGCCATCGCACTCAACCTGGCCGAGCCTTCCCACCAGGGTCGTGTGCAATCACTGCTCCAGCTCAGCTTCGCTGGCTTTGGCATTGCTGCACTTCCACTGGGCCTCCTCGCCGAAGCGATCGGACGACGTCAAGCAATGGTTGTCATGGGGCTCGTAGCGACCGTGGCAATCGTTGTTTACTGGGTACTCGAGGGCAGCGATGCGGAAACGATCGAGGGTGGGATCCCACACGAACCCGCACCGGCACCGAGCGAGAGGCCACCCAGCTCCGTCAGCTACGAATCGACGCGATTTCCGCGCTGACGTTGGCCCTGGCCGACGCTTCCCACAGTTCACGACCGGTGGCGGTGGCGTAGATCGAGTCCCGATCGAGGAAGGCATGCAGAACGGCGACTCGGCCGTCGTTCCATTCGCGATCATCGAGATGGGTGTGCTCGTCCCGAACTGCCTTGGCGTACCGAGCGTATTCGGTCTCGTCAGCGCCGAGGATCGCAAGGTCGGCATCGTTCATCACCGCAGCGTCGCTGCTGAGCGGGTCAAGGTGGGTTTTGGTGCCTTCGATCATCGCGGCGACAGCGTTGGCACGATCATCAGCCCAACCGAGTGCGAGAAGGTCGCGCCGCGCAAGCCGGGCGCTCGCCCGCTCGTTGGCCGGATGTTGGGGTTCGTACACCGCGTCGTGGTACAGCACAGCGGCGATGATGGCGCCCAGGTCGTTGACCTGTTCGCCTTCGGTGAGGGCGGCAATCGAGACCAGTACGGCTTCGACATGGCCAATCTTGTGGTAGCGGCGTTGCCGCTCGCGATAGCGAATAACGAGCCGATCGAGGAGGTCGCTCCCGGTGCCGAGGTGTTCGGCCCAGGCGAGCTCGACCGGTGTCGACGGCCGGTCAGCCGCGTCAGCTGCAGAGTCGCGGTTGGCGTCATCGTGTGTGGTCACCCGTGCAGTCTGGCAGCATGTTGGCCGTGACCATCCTGATTGACGAAGCGCGCTGGTGGTTCCGCGGCGAGAAGTGGTGCCATTTGGTCAGTGACGTGTCGTACAACGAGCTGCATGAATTCGCTGACCTCGTTGGTATTCCGCAACGCGGTTTCCAGGGGGACCACTACGACATCCCGCAGTCGTACCGGCAGCAGATGATCGACGCCGGCGCGCTCGTGGTGGAGAGCCGCGATCTGGTGCGACGACTCCGTGGCGCTGGGCTTCGTTTGTCGCCGGCGGAGCGTCGAGCACACATCGCGAGCAACTGACGGTCAGTGACGCCACCTCGGCGGGGTGCCAGAGATCTCACGTGGGCAGGTGACACCGCTGTTGCCCAACACGATCCACTCAAGCAGTTCGAGCCCGGCCTCGTCGCACAGTTCAGCAATCTGTTGCCATCGAGCATGGTCGCCGAGTTCTGCACCGCCGCGAGGGCGAACCGATCCGACGATCAGGCCAGCAGCTTCGACCGTGCTGCCCGCAGTTGCCGCGACCCAATCGACGGCGGCCACGACATCGTCAGGTTCGCGCGATTCGACATGTGTGACGCCGACGCCGCATCGAGTGTCGTCGAGGACGAACAGCACGGTTTCTTCGATCGGTTCGGTGTCGATTGTCGACAGCATGAGCCAGAGCGCCTCCGAGAAGGAGTCGACGGGATCGAGTCGGGCGTACGGGAGTGGACGTTCGCATGGAGGGTAAGACATGTGGGTCTCCTGAGACTGGGTGCGGTGACAGGAGGGGAGTCGGTGATTGTCACCCTAGAGATCGTGTGTCACAGCCGTTCCGCTCCGCCAATTCGAGAGAAGTGCACAACCGGGGTGAAATCGTCGTATCCCAACCGGATATCTTGATGGCCTATGAGCGACTTTGTTCCCACCGCTGATGAACTCGTCGAACTCAACGCAGAGTTCGCAGCCCAATTTTCCGACCACGACCTGCAAGTGGCGCCTACGCGCAAGATGGCTGTTGTTGCCTGCATGGACTCGCGAATGGACACGTTCAAGTTGCTCGGGCTGGAGAACGGTGAGGCTCACATCATTCGCAACGCCGGCGGCATTGTTTCCGACGACGTGATCCGCTCGCTGTGCCTTAGCCAGCGAGCACTTGGAACCAGAGAGATCCTCCTCGTGCACCACACCGACTGTGGGCTGCAAAAGGTCACCGATGACGGCTTCCGCAACCAGCTCGAAGCCGAGCTTGGGATCAAGCCTTGGTGGGCGGTCGAGTCGTTCATCGATCCGTATGCCGACGTACGCCAATCGATGCAACGGTTGAAGGTCACGCCGTTCATTGACGACACCTATGTCAGAGGGTTCGTCTACGACGTCACTACCGGTGAGCTGCATGAAGTCACCATCGACGACTAATTCGTTGGCTGCTCGACGGCTGCCGCGCTGAATCCAATAGCGAATCGGCGGATTTCCGGACGTAACGTGAGATTCATGGCTGACGTTCGGATCTACCACAACCAACATTGAAACTCTTCGGTCAGTGCCGTGCGCATTGCAGAAGAACTCGGTGTCGACTTCGAGACTGTCAACTACATCCACAACCCTCCCGACGCCGACGAGGTGCGGGGTATTATTGCCAAGCTTGAAGATCCGGCTACCAACATGGTGCGTCGTGACAGCAAGTTCAAGAAGCTTGAACTGACCGACGACGACGTGGCGACCGACGACCAGATCGTTGCCATTCTCGTCAAGCACAAGCAACTGCTCCAGCGCCCCATTGTGGTCACGAAGACGCGCGCCATCATTGGTCGGCCCAAAGGGCGGGTCACCGAACTGCTCTCCTGAGTTGTTCGAAGTCCTCCATGACCTCATGACCGAGACGCGCTCCGACACACGCTCACGCTGGGCACTTCTTCGCACGACGCTTGCCACGCAGCGTCGAAATTTGACCATTGCCACGCTCATCGGGTTGCTCTGGATGTGCGGCAAGGTCGCTGTCCCTTGGCTGGTCGGAATCGGCATCGACCGAGGTATCGAAGCCGACGACCGTGTGTGGCTATGGTCAGGTCTCGTCGCCGCAGCGGGTGTCGCCTCGGGGATTTTCACAGCGTTCCGTCGCTACTACGCCTTCCGCGAAGCGCGCTGGACAGAAACCAAGTTGCGTGAGCAGTTGTTCGGGCACATTCTGCGGCTGCATATCGGCTACCACGATCGGTCACAGACAGGCCAGCTGATGAGCCGCTCGTCGAGCGACCTCCAACAGATCCAGGCATTCGTTGTGATGATTCCAATCACGCTGTCGAACCTTGCAATGGTCATCTCGGTCACCGTCATTCTTGCGCTGACCAACCCGCTGCTTACCGTCGTTGCGCTCGCGCCGTTACCACTTGTCAACTTCGCCGGTCGGCGATTCTCGTCGTCAATCCATCCGGCCGTACAGGCCGTGCAGCAAGAGCAAGCCGAGTTGGCAACGGTCGTCGAAGAGACAGTCAGCGGTGTTCGAGTCATCAAAGGGTTCGGCGCCGAATCGGTGCAATCAGCGAAGCTCAAAGTCGAAGCTGATGACATTCGGCGGGCGTCAATCGACGCCGCGAAAATCCGCGCCAAGTATCTTCCGGCCATTGAACTGCTGCCACAGATCGGCCTCATTGGCGTGCTCGGTGTCGGCGGCCTGCAGGTCATTGACGGCACCCTCACGCTGGGCGAACTCGTGTCGTTCAACATCTACGTTGCGCTGCTCGTGGCGCCGCTGCGCATGCTGGGTATGACCATTGCCTGGGGTCAGCGTGCCGCTGCGGCGCTCAAACGGATCAACGAGGTACTCGACACGGTTCCCCTGATTACCGATCCCGAGCAACCGACAGCGCTCCCGACGGCCCAGACCGGCTCGGCCCAGACCGGCTCGCCACAGCGCTGCGCGCCAATGGGGGCGGTGCGTTTTGACCGTGTCGAATTCGGCTACGACGACGATCTTCCCGTCCTCAAAAACTTCAACCTCGAACTTGCCGCAGGCCAGTCGATCGCGCTGGTTGGTGGAACTGGATCGGGCAAGTCGACCGTGGCGCGTCTCCTGATCCGGTTCTACGACGCCGAGGCCGGATCAATCACGATCGACGGTGTGCCGATTGGCGACCTCGCATTGCACGAACTGCGTCGTGCCGTCGGCGTGGTGTTTGAGGACACGCTGCTCTTCCATGATTCGGTCGCGGCAAACATCGCGTTCGCCGACCCTGCAGCGAGTCACGACGCAATCGAGCGCGCCGCGCGGCTTGCCGGTGCACACGACTTCATCGTGGGGCTCCCCGATGCCTACGAAACAGAGCTCGGCGAGCGCGGGTATTCGCTCTCGGGCGGTCAGCGGCAGCGCATCGCCATTGCTCGTGCGATCCTTGCGGACCCCCGAATCCTTGTCCTCGACGATGCAACCTCGGCGGTCGACCCGTCGAAGGAACACGAGATCCGGTCGGCGATGTCCACGGTGATGGATGGGCGCACGACCATTGTCATTGCGCACCGCCCGGGCACCATCGCGCTGGCCGACACCGTTGCGCTCGTCGACGAAGGTCGGGTCATCGCGACTGGTACCCACGACCATCTACTTGCCACCGACGCGCGCTATCGGGAAGTGCTTGCGGCGATGAGCGACGCCGACCGGGCCGCCGCTGGGCCCACCGGATCGGGTCGCAGCTGATGTGGGGCATGAATGCGATCGAGGAAGAGGACCGCCTTGACGCCGACGCGGCCAAGCAGGTCATGCGTCGTGCGGCCCGGATGGCGGCGCCGTTCAAACGAACGGTCCTGTCGGCAATCGGCTTTAGCGCCATTACGACGCTCGGCCTGCTGATGGGCCCGGTTATTGTTCGCTACGGGATCGACGACGGCATCAAACCGGCTGATAGTGGCACGCTGCGGACCGCCGTCATTGCGTACTTCATCGTGGTGTCGATTGCCTACGTGTCGTCCCGTCAGCAATACATCTTCATCAACCGGGCCGGCGAGGGTTTCCTTCGGCTGCTTCGTATCCGAGTGTTCGGCCACATCCAGAAGCAGTCGCTTGCCTTCTTTGACCGCAACAAGTCGGGCGTCCTCGTCGCTCGAATGACTGCCGACATCGAGTCGATGGCCGAACTCGTCCAGTGGGGCCTCCTCCAGTTCGTCTCGGCGGCACTGCTGCTTACCTTCTCGTTCATCCTGTTGCTGATCCTGTCGTGGCAGCTCACGATCGTGGCGCTCTTGGTGATGCCGGTCATTGTCATTGCGTCGCGCAAATTCCAGCGTGACTCCAACGCCGCCTACCTCGACGTTCGTGACAATGTCGGCTCGAACCTCTCGACCCTGCAGGAAGGGATCACCGGAGTCCGAGTCATCCAGGCCTACGCCCGTGAGCCTGAGCAGACCCGTCGCTTCGAAGAGTCGAACCGCGGCCTCTTCCGTTCGCACCTGCACAGCCTGCGCGTGTCGACCTGGTTCTTCGGGCTGGTCGAAGCGAGCGGCGTCATCGCATCTGCGCTGGCAATCGGTATCGGCGGCTGGCTCGTCAATCGGGGCGACGTCACCGTGGGAACGGCGATTGCTGTGCTCTTGCTGTTGGCACAACTCTTTGAGCCGGTCCAACAGCTCAGCCAGCTGTACAACACGGTGCAGTCGTCAACGGCCGCGCTCGACAAGTTGTTCGGCATCCTTGATACCACGCCCGACGTGGCCGATGGTGAACTCGCACTACCGGCGTCGGGTGCCGTTGCCGTGTCGGGCGTCGGCTTCCGGTATCCCGAGACCGAATCACTGGTGCTCGACGATGTCTCGATTACCGTCGCAAATGGCGAACGATTGGCCGTGGTCGGCGCGACCGGATCGGGCAAGTCGACGCTCGCCAAGCTGATGGCGAGGCTCTACGATCCAACCGCAGGCACCATCACCTTCGGCGGTGTCGACCTCCGTGATGCCACGATTGGCTCGCTGCGCCAGCGCGTCGTTGTCGTTCCCCAAGAGGGGTTCCTGTTCGGAGGCACGATTGCCGACAACGTCCGAGTTGCCCGGGCGGACGCCTCTGATGGCGATGTGCGAGCAGCGCTCGATGCCATTGGCGCACTCGACCGGTTCGAGCAGTTCGAAGAAGGCATCCACACCGAAGTCCGCGAACGTGGCTCGCGCCTGTCGGCAGGGGAGCGACAGCTGGTGTCGCTCGCCCGTGCGGCCCTCGTTGACCCTGCAGTCCTCGTGTTGGACGAGGCAACGAGCAACCTCGACCCGGGCACCGAGGTGATTGTTGAACACGCACTCGAATCGCTGATGGGCAGTCGCACCACGATCGTGGTGGCCCACCGCCTGAGCACGATCCGGCGGGCCGATCGCATTGCCGTCATCGACGCAGGCAAGCTCGCCGAGCTTGGCACCCACGACGAACTGCTTGCGATTAATGGTCGCTATGCCAAGCTGGCCAACGCCTGGGCTTCAAGTCAGCCCAACTGACTCTTCGTGAGCGCGGTCTCCTCGCCCGATCGCGGCGCCCGCGACAACGCAGAAAACTTGGGATGACTCCGAGCGCAAACCGTTGCGTGCCCTGCCGGGATCGCCAAGTGGGCGCGAGCGCCGGTGGTGGTGGTCCTCGGTCAGAGGATCTGGGAGAGAAAGAGCTTGGTGCGCTCTTCTTGTGGGTTATCAAAGAAGTGTTCAGGCGTCCCGACTTCGACGATCTGCCCGTCAGCCATGAAGACGACGCGGTCAGCGACTTCACGAGCAAAGCCCATTTCGTGGGTGACACAGATCATTGTCATGCCCTCGTTGGCCAACGACTTCATGGTGTCGAGCACTTCTTTAATCATTTCGGGGTCGAGCGCCGAGGTCGGCTCGTCGAACAAGATGACCTTCGGGTTCATTGCCAGCGAACGCGCGATTGCAACACGTTGCTGCTGACCGCCGGACAACTGCCCCGGGAACTTGCGAGCTTGCTCGGGGATCTTCACTCGTTCGAGCAGTTCCATCGCTGTCTTTTCGGCTTCACTCTTGGCGATGTTGCGGACCTGGCGAGGTGCGAGGGTGATGTTGTCGAGCACGGTGAGGTGTGGGAACAGGTTGAAGCTCTGGAAGACCATGCCGGTTTCACGGCGGATCTCTTGGATATTGCGGACGTCGTTCGAGAGTGTGATGCCGTCAACGATGATCTCGCCGCGGTCGTGCTTTTCGAGCCGGTTGATACAGCGGATCATCGTGCTTTTGCCCGAGCCGGATGGGCCGATGACGACGACCACTTCCTTCTCGCCGACATTCATGTTGATGTTCGTGAGCGCCTGGAAATTGCCGAAGAGTTTGTCGACATTCTTCATCTCGATGATCGCTCGGCCAGAGCCCAGGATCTGGGTGGCGTCGGCATTGACGGTGCCAGTTGGAGTGTTGCTCATCGCTGTGCCGGATTCCTTTTGAGAGTGGTTTTCATCGGACGCCGACCCCGAGCTGTTTCTCGAGACGGCGGCTTTCCTTGGACATGGTGTACGCGAACGACCAATACCCGACTGCTACGAACGCGTAGGTCACGAGTTGCAAGCCCTTGCCGAGGAATGCTGGCTGGGAGTTAGAAATGGCCACATATTGAAAGAACTCGGCGACGCCGATCGTTGCGATGAGCGACGTGTCTTTGAACAGCGAGATGAACTGCCCGACCATCGCAGGGATCACTGCACGCAATGCCTGTGGCATCACGATCAGCCGCTGGATTTTTGCTGCAGACATTCCCGACGCTTGCGCCGCCTCGGTCTGGCCCTTTGGTACGGCTTGAAGGCCACCGCGGATAATTTCAGCGATGTAGGCCGCACTGAAGAGGGCGATCACGATCATCGCTCGTGTGAGCGTCTCGGGTGTCTCCACTGATGGCGGGAACAGTAAAGGCAAGATGAAGCTGGAGAACAGGAGCAACGAAATCAGCGGCACGCCGCGGACGAACTCGATGAAGACGACGCAGAACCCCTTGATCACCGGAAGTTCGGAGCGGCGACCAATGGCGAGCAGCATGCCGATCGGCATGCCCGAAGCAATACCGACCACCGTGGCGAACAGCGTGAGGTGGAGGCCGCCCCAGTCTTCCCAGCCATAACCCTCGAATCCGACTGCGTTGACAATGAACAACGTTGCCGCGCCGATAACGATCGGGCCGCCAGTTCGGATTGCTGTCGACTTCGGGTCAGATCCTTCGAAGAATCGTGAAAGTTCGCTCGCTGCGATTGCCAGCGCCACAATGCCGGCGCTCAGTGCAACAAGGCCACTCGTTCCGGCGAGGACCGCCAACGAAACAATGGTTCCGATGGCCATCATTGGGATGGCTCGTGAACGGATCGGCGCAGGAAGCGCCCAGCCGGCAAAGCGTGTCACGACGATGCCGCTGACCCCGGCGATGACGCCCAGGACAGGGGGCCACGTTTTCGCGAACGATACGACCAACGCAACAAATACGAGGATCGGCCAGAAGCGGCTGAGGAGGTCGAGGAGCGACGAACGCTCGATGACGAGGCCTTTTTCGGCGGCGTCGTCGTGTGAGTTGTGTGCCCTGGCGGAGGTTCCGATGCCGAACGTGGCGATCAGGACGAACGCAGAGGTCCAGAGGCGCCAGAGTTGATCGCTGGGGAACTGCCCGATCATGAAGTTGCGGAGGTTGACGCGGATGATCTCCCATTCTTCGTTGGCAATCCACCCGAAGCTCTGGACGAGCAGGAAGACGACAACAACACCGAGCAGGACCGTGATGATCGAGTTCATGACGTTGTTGAAGAGGTTGTCTTTGACCCATTTGGCCGGAGTCGTGTCCGAGTGCAGCGGAGCGAGTTTCGCCGATTCTTTGGCTTCGGCTGTGTCAGTCATGTCAGCGCCCCACAATCTGCAGTCGTCGGTTGATGAGGTTGCCGATGGCCGACAGCACCAGGGAGAACACGAGGTACACGACCATCAAAATGAGGAGCAACTGTGGCGCTGGGCGGGACTGCCCAAACAGGTTCTGAATGACGCCGGTGATTTCGGCAAATCCAACGGCGAAAGCCAGCGACGAGTTCTTGGTGAAGTTCAGGAACTGGTTGATCAGGGGCGGGAATGCGACCCGGAAGGCCTGCGGGAGGATCACGAATCGATATCGCTGGAAGCTGTTGAGTGCAAGCGCGTTGCCGGCCTCGACCTGTCCCTTGTCGACCGAGAGAATACTGCCGCGGACGATTTCAGCAATGTGGGAGGCGGTGTACAACACGAGGCCGATCATCACTGCTGCATAGGGCATGATCATCGTGATGCCGCCGACATATACCCGGTCGATGATCTCAGGGGTCGTGATATCGAATGGGCCGCCGAGAGCAATGAATCCGACGACTGAAATGGCAACGAAGGTACCGAGTCCGTACAGCACTCTGTGGTGTGGTGTGCCGGAGCGATCAAACAGGCGACTGCGCCAGATCCACGCAGCGACGGCAGCGAGCAACGCGAGAAGCACGATGACCTGGAAGGTGCCGAATTTGTCGCCGCCGACAATCGACGGGAACCCGAAACGAAGATTGTTGAAGATAAACGTTTCGCCAAACGGGAGCCACGAAATGCGGACCGGCGGGAATGCGTTGAGAATAATTGTCCAGGTGAGGACGATGACCAAAAGAACGGGAATGTTGCGGAAGAACTCGACGTAGACGGTGGCGATTTTCGACAGCAGCCAGTTTGTTGACAGCCGAGCGATTCCGATGAGCGTGCCGAGCATGACAGCGAGCGGGATACCGACGATGATGATGAGAAACGTGTTCTTGATGCCCTGGACCAGCGCTGCGCTAATCGCGGCGTTCGAGTTCAGTGGGTTGTCAGCAATGGAGATTCCGCTCGGCTGATCGAGGAATCCGAAATCGAGCTCAAGGCCGATGTCGGACGTTCGTGCTCGGAAGTTGGCCCACAGATAATCGGCAGCCGACCAGATAAGGCCGAGCGCAGCAACCTGCGCAGCAACGACGAGAACGCGACTGTCGCGCCAGGGCGGCGGTTCGTCAGCGTTGCTACGAGATGAACTGCGCACCTTCCAATATGCAATGTACAGCGCGGCAAGGACGCCGAGAATAATGGCGAGGCGAAAGAGGCGTTCAAGCATGAGAGCAAAACCCGTCGGGGTGGCCGCACAATTGCGGCCACCCCGACGTCAGTTCAGGATGTAACTATTCCGATCAGCGGAACGGCGGCACGTACATGAGGCCACCGTCCGTCCAAAGGGCGTTCGGGCCACGGCTGAGGCTCAACGGCGCAAGGTTGCGCTCGAAGATCTCGCCGTAGTTGCCGACCTGGCTGATGATGTTGCTCGCAAAGTCGGTGGGCAGGCCCAGTCCGACTTCGGCGATGACTTCGTTGCCATCACCATCGTCGATCGGCAGACCGAGGAACCGGCGGATGCCGGAGTCTTCGCTGTCGGCGAACGAACCGATGTTTGCGGACGTGATGCCGAACTCTTCGGCCTGGATCGTCGCCATGACGGCCCAGTTCACTGCCTGCGCCCATTCTGTGTCGCCATCAGCAACCACGGGGCCAAGCGGCTCCTTGGAGATGATGTCGGGAAGGATGGCCGTGTCAACGTCGAGGGTGGCGGCGAATGCTGCCAGCTGCGACGCATCCGAGGTCCACACTTCGCACTGCTCGGCCACGAAGGCTGGTTGCAGTTCGTCGTTGGACTCGAACTCGAGGGCGGTGAACGGGATGCCACGATCGCCGAGGACGGCGTTCATGTTGAGCAACGTCGTTGTGCCGGTGAGGACGCAGATGGTGGTGTTCGACGCATCGGCGATGCTGGCAATGCCACTGTCGGCACGGACCATGAAGCCCTGGCCGTCGAAGAACGTGGTCTGCAAGAAGTTGGCCTGCTCAGCGCCGTCACGAGACGCCGTCCAGGTCGTATTGCGGATCAGTACGTCGATCTCGCCGGACTGCAGCGTCGGGAAACGCTGAGCAGCGACCAGCGGGGTCACATTGACGGCTTCGGAGTCGCCGAGTACGGCTGCTGCGATGACCTTGCAGAAGTCGATGTCGAACCCGCTGAACGAGCCGTCAGCATCGATGATGCCAAAGCCCGGGAGCGTGTCGTTGCCGCCACACTCGAGCACGCCGGCTGCTTTAACGGCGGCCAGTCGGCCACCTGAACTCTGTGTCACTTCGACATCGTCGGTCTCGCCACCATCGGTGGCGGCTGCGGTGTCTTCGGTGGCGACGCTGTCGCCAGTGTCGCTATCTGCGTCGCCGTCGCTGCTCGATGAGCAAGCCGTGACTACGAGACCAAGTGCCATGACGACACCTGCTGTGCGCTTGAGCGCATTCCCCCTACGGATCATGTGTTCTCCTCTTAGATTTGCCGGCTTTGACACCGGCGTTGTGGTTGCGTTTGAGCCGCTCTCGTGACCGTGGTCACGTAAACAGCAGGGCATGACGGTAACACCGATTTTGTAATTGACTTCACGAAGCTCGATGAATGCGGCGTTGCTTTATCGTTGCAGGCAGAATGACGTTCATGAACGATGCCAGCGCAACTGTCGCCAACGTCAACGTCTCGATCGCCAGGTCGGCACCGAAGTCAGCAACGGCAGTGGCGTATGCCGTTGCGACCAAGGGCGCGGTCGCTCGTCAGCTCGGACTCAACCGGGCCGCGCTCGAAGCAAACAAGTTCGAGGGCAAGGCCGGGCAGTTGCTCGCCGTACCGAGTACTCAAGGGGTTGTCTACGCGATTGGAGTCGGTGATCCGAACTCGATCGACATCACCGCAGTTCGCCGTGTCGCAGCGGACTTTGCCCGAGCGACGGCCCAGCATGCCGAGATTGCAATCAACCTCGCCGACCTCGGCCACCTCGATGCGAAAGAGGCTGGTCAGGCCGTTGCCGAGGGTGTGCTTCTGGGGTCCTACCGGTACGTCGGCCTGAAGGGTGATGCGTCGATTGGCT
>Ga0115001_10000629_pt1 | contig 26364 bp, 28 predicted proteins | sample ArcticOcean_MG_C_12_FD_89869 | JGI IMG/M metagenome (GOLD analysis project Ga0115001, IMG submission 89869) | Marine microbial communities from western Arctic Ocean - ArcticOcean_MG_CB8_130 | ecosystem: Environmental > Aquatic > Marine > Oceanic | place: Arctic Ocean: Canada Basin | collected... | reverse complement strand
TCGTCACCAGACAGGATCAGCGCGTTGGCAGCCAGCACGACGGTCGAGAAGAACGGTGCACACAGCAGGCTGCGGCCCATCTCTTCGAGCACGATGCCGAGCTCGACGTAGCCGTAGCCCGAGCCACCGAATTCTTCCGGGATGGCGAGGCCTTGGAGACCCATCTGCTCGCCCATTTGGGTCCAGACTGCGTCGTCAAAACCGTTGTCGGTCTCCATCTGCTCGCGCACGGCTTCTTCGGAGCTTTTGGCTTCGAGGAAAGCGCGCACTGTCTTGCGGAGTTCTTCTTGTTCCTCAGTGAATGCGAAGTTCATGAAAGAGATCATGGCGCGGTTGCGCTGGCTCCACAAATCTGCTTGTGTACACATGTGGACACAAATGGACCAGAATAGAGAAATAAGTCAAACGAACCAAAGGACTGTTGACGGTGACGCCCTCGATGGTGGCGCCCTCGATGGTGGCGCCCTGAGCCTCGGCATCAGAGAATTGCGCTCGGGCCTCACCGATGCCGTTCGCCGAGCCCAGTCAGGCCAGCGAACGGTCGTGACGACAGGCGGACGGCCCGTCGCCCAGCTCGGCCCACTCGACGCCGACGCCCCCGACCTCGACCGCTTGATCGGCGCTGGTGCCGTCGTGCCACCGCGCCGCACCGGTGAGTGGCGAGCCCCTGAAGCAGTCCAGGTACACGCCGGCTCACGCATCGACCAGGTACTGCGCGAGCTGCGAGGCTGACATGACCGTTGTCCTCGACACCAGTGCTGTGCTCGCTCTTGCGATCGACGGCCCGCAGCGCCTCGTTGCCGAAGCAGCGCTCGCCAGCGACCCGGTCTGGGCTGCTTCAGCAATGGCGCTCACCGAAGCACTCCCCGCGATCGATCGGCTGTCGGACAACCGCTTCGTCCGCCTCGATCTCGAAGATGCCGTCCGGCGCATCTGGGACCACCTGCACATCGTTCCGGTCGATCAGCGATGCCTCGATCGTGCCGCTGCGCTTGCGCGCACACAGCCGGTGAGGCTCACCGATGCGATTCACCTCGCGGCGACCGAGCGGCTTCCTGAACCACGCCGATTCGTTACGTTCGACCCGCCCCAGATCGGCGTGGCTCTCGGGCTCGGCTTCGACGTCGTGTCAAGCTGAGCTCAGAGCTGCTCCCTACGGGACGCGCATCATGCGGAACGTGTCGGTCGCCCGCGCGACCGACGCAATGCCAGCAACAACACCAATCAGATCGCCCGTGGCCACATGGCCTTCTCGACGTGCCTGATTGACAGCAAGCCGGACGCGCTCTTCGTAGTCAGCCGTGCCACCTTCGAAGTAAATCGGAGTGACACCCCAACTCGATGCAAGCTGCCGGACTGTCGCCTTCTGACCGCTGAACCCGAGGATCTTCGCGCTGGGTCGGAACCGGGCCATCGAGCGAACGGTGAAACCACTCGCCGAAATACACAGCAGTGCGCGCACGCTCAGTTCTTCAGCGGCACGTGCAGCAGCGATCGTCATCGCATCGGTGATTGCCGCTTCGCTGTGCTCGTGACCGGCCATGCGGATGGCGGCGACACGCTCGGCCCACGCCTGGTGGTTGAACTGGTCGTCGGAACGTTCAGCAATACGCGCCATTGTTTCCACGACGAGTACCGGGTGCTCCCCGATCGCTGTTTCAGCCGACAACATGACGGCTGACGTGCCGTCGAAGACCGCGTTTGCAATGTCGGTCGCCTCGGCGCGCGTGGGCGCCTGAGCCTTGGCCATCGAGTCGAGCATTTGGGATGCAGTGATCACCGGCAAGCCACCCGCAATGCACTCACGGATGACGCTCTTTTGAATGTGCGGCAGATCTTCGAGGTCCGCCTCAATGCCAAGTGCGCCACGCTCCACCATGATGCCGGCAGCATCCTCGATGATGCTGGACAGGTTCTCGACTGCCGCCATGGTCTCGATCTTGGCAATGATCATCGGACCACGAGGGTGCGGTTCGAGAGCAAGCTCACGAAGATCACGCCCAGAGTTGACCGAGATCGCGACCATGTCGACTCCGACCTCGACGAACTTGTCAAGGGCTTCCCGGTCGAAGTCAGTGACTGGCCGGTAGACGGTGGAGCCGAACGGGATGTGCACGCCAGCGCGGCCGCTGAGGGGGCCGCTCGAAATGACTTTGGCCGTAATGATCTGGCCCTGCACCCTCTGCACCGCAAGCGCAACCGAGCCGCCAACCATAATCTCGTCACCGACGTGACAGTCGTCGACAAGGTGTGCATAATCGATCGAAATCTGCTCGGCGGTGCTCTCGCCGGTGCCGGGAACCAGCGTCACCGTGTCGTCAACTGAGAATTCGACGCCCTCAGCCGGGAAACGACCGGTGCGCGTCTTCGAGCCAGGAAGGTCGATCATCGTGCCGATATTGAGGCCGAGTCGTTCGGCGATATCACGGATCCGCTGATGGCGTTCGAGCGCCTCGTCGAGCGGCGTGTGCGCCAGCGCGATGCGAGCGACATCCATGCCTGCCTGCATCATTGCAATGAGCGTTTCCTCATCTGCCGATGCCGGCCCGATGGTTGCGATGATCTTCGTGCGACGTGCCACGCCCCGCACAGTACCGGCCGGAACGCTGCCGGACCCCGAACTGACGTGAGTGTCGAGAAGCGTGTGACTCAGCATCACGATCACAAGGGCTGGCAGAATGGATCCATGAGCAAGACACTGCATTGGTCAGATGCCGACACCGAGGTACACAAGGTCGTCGTCGGGCCCTACGAGAACAACGTGTTCGTCGTCCGCTGCAAGGCCACTGGCGAGGCGATACTACTCGATGCAGCCAACGAACACGAACAGCTCCTCGAACTCTGTGACGCACTGGGTGTGAAGCGAGTGCTCGAAACCCACGGCCACTGGGACCACATTCAGGCCGTCCCAGCAATGCGCGAAGCCGGCTACGAAGTTGCCGTCACCAAACTCGACGCGCCGATGCTCGCCGACGTCGGCTATGACGTGTTTCTCGACGACACCGAGGTGATTGAGGTCGGCAAACTCCGGTTGCACGCAATCCACAACCCGGGGCACACACCGGGTTCGATCTCATTCGCGTTAGAGAACACTCCCCTGCTCTTCACCGGTGACACCCTTTTCCCAGGCGGCCCCGGCAACACAAAGACTGACCTCGGCGACTTTGACACAATCATCGAGTCGATCACCGATCGACTCTTCACATTCGACGACAAGACAATCGTGCTGCCCGGCCACGGCGACAACACGACAATCGGGGCCGAACGACCGCACCTCGACGAATGGATCGAGCGCGGCTGGTGACTCGTTACAACGAGCGCCCTGACGACGAGACACCAATCAACACCGGCGAGCTTCCACCAACGCCCACGCGGGATCGCAATATCAAAGCAACCGCGTGGATCGAGGCGCCAGCCAGCCTGCTGGAACTCGGCAACGACCTGCCCGGTCAGCCAGTGGCGGACTACAAGCGACGCATCGGGCCGTGGTTGCTCTGGCGTTCGGGCCCCGCCAAAGGCGCCGACGCCCGATACTGGGTTGCCCACGCCGACAATCTCAATCGAAGCTTCACCTTGCGACTCCACCCGGATGGATCAGCCGACGGCGTCGGGCCGAGCGGCGTACGACACGCCCGTTTCCGGGCCTGGAAAGAAGACCTTCGCGACAGCGAGTGAATTGCTTCAACGGCCCACCCGACGTGAGCGCCCATGCTGACACCAACGACCCCGATGCATAGGCTCGGCTTCATCACCAATCGATTCGCTGGAGCGCTAACGCCATGACTGCAACACCTAATCCGTTCTTCCCTGACATCGACGCCATCTCCTACGAAGGCCCCGATTCAGACAACCCGCTGGCGTTCCGCTGGTACGACGCCGACCGGGTCGTCATGGGCAAGACCATGGCCGAACACCTGCGTTTTGGTGTTTGCTACTGGCACTCGTTTGCCTGGGATGGCTCTGACATCTTCGGACAGGGCACCCTCGACCGGCCGTGGAACCCGGCGTCGCGCACAGGCGATTTCGCCATGGATCCAATGGATGCGGCGAAGCTAAAGATGGCAGCGGCATTCGAGTTCATCGAAAAACTCGGTGCACCCTTTTTCTCCTTCCACGACATCGACATTGCGCCCGCTGGATCATCATTCCGTGAGACATGCAACTACTTCGACGAGATGGTCGACGAGGCCGCGGGCCATATGGATCGCACCGGCACCAAGCTGCTGTGGGGCACAACCAACGCGTTCTCCCACCCCCGCTTCATGGCCGGCGCCGCGACCAACCCGAACCCCGACCTGTTTGCCTACGCAGCCGCGCAGGTCGCGCACTGCATGAATGCAACCCACCGACTTGGCGGCTCCAATTACGTCTTGTGGGGTGGCCGCGAGGGCTACGAGACGCTGCTCAACACCGACATGTCGCGTGAACTCGATCAGCTTGGGCGGTTCCTCAACATGGTCGTCGAACACAAGCACACCATCGGATTCGAGGGCGCGCTCCTGATCGAGCCGAAGCCGATGGAGCCCACCAAGCATCAGTACGACTACGACGTCGCGACGGTCTACGGCTTTCTGCAGCGTTACGGCCTCGAGAACGAGATCAAAGTCAATATCGAGGTCAACCACGCCACGCTCTCGGGCCACGACTTCCACCACGAAGTCGCAACCGCTGTGCATTCGGGGATCTTCGGTTCGATCGACGCCAACGCAGGCGACGATCGCCTCGGCTGGGACCTCGACCTCTTCCCCAAGTCCGTCGAGCAAATGACCTTAGGCATGCTCGAGATCTTGCGTGGCGGAGGGTTCACGACCGGCGGGCTGATGTTCGACACGAAGCTCCGCCGCATGTCGATCGAGCGCGACGACCTGTTCCACGGCCACATCGGCGGCATGGACACCATGGCTCGGTCGCTGCTTGCTGCCGCGTCGATCCTCGAAGACGGCGAGATCGATCGCCGCCGCACCGAGCGCTATGCCGGCTGGGATGCCGAGCAGCGGATTCTCGACGGCGCGGTCACGTTGCAGCAACTGCACGACAGCGCAATGGCATCAGACGATTTCGACCCGCAGCCCGTCAGCGGCCGCCAGGAAGCCCTCGAAAACTTGGTCGCCCGTCACATCGAACGCGCCAAATAATTACTCATGGGGTCAGGCCCCTTTCGCAACTCTGTGCTCAACCCTGTGCTCAACCCTGTGCAACACCTTGAGGACCCGGCCGAATTACCACTACAGCGGTAGGAGTAATTCGGACAGGCTCGTAGAATCAAAATGTGCCTTCCCCTCTGCTTCGAGTCAAGGGCCTACACGTGCAGCCATCGGAGAATCCGAGCGGTGAAATCCTGGAGGGCCTCGACCTCACGGTGAACGCCGGCGAGGTACACGCCATCATGGGGCCAAGCGGCTCAGGTAAATCGACGCTCGCCAACACGATCATGGGCTCTTCTAGATACGAAGTTGTCAGCGGCTCCATCCACTTCATGGGTGACGACGTCACCGACTGGCCCACCGACGAACGAGCCAAAGCCGGCATGTTCCTCGGCTTCCAGCGCCCGCAGGCAATTCCCGGCGTCTCAGTCATTCAGTTCTTGCACCAGGCACTGGCAGCCCGAAAAGGTATCGACCTCTCCGTGGCCGAGTTACGTCTTGTCACGGTGGGCTGGATGAGGCGACTCGGCGTGGATTCCTCGTTCATCGATCGGCAACTCAACGAAGGCTTCTCCGCCGACGAAAAGCAGCGCCACGAGATGTTGCAAATGGCCATCCTCGAACCTGAGATCGCCATTCTCGACGAGACTGAATCCGGCATCGACATCGACATCGACATTAAGGCCATCGCCGCCCAGGGCATCCGTGAGGCGCGAGTCGACAACCCAAATATGGGTTTGATTCTGATCACCAACGACCTGCGCCTTGTCGATGCGGTCACGTCCGACGACATCCACATCCACATCCTGATCGATGGCCGTATCGTCGCAAGTGGCGGCCGCGACCTGGCTGCACAACTCGAAAAAAATAGCGACAACGCCCTCCGCACCCTGAGCATAGGAGTCTGACCCATGACATTTGACCAGACAGCCGTCCGCAAAGACTTCCCGATCCTGTGGCGCGAGATCGACGACAAACCGCTCGTCTACCTCGACTCGGGAAACACTTCGCAGAAGCCCCAGCGCGTGATCGACGCGATGTCACATTTCCAGGAGCACACGTATGCACCAATCAACCGGAGCTCCTACCGACTCGCCGGCGAGGCGACCGATGCCTACGAAAAGGGCCGCGTCGCCGTCGCCCGACTGATCAACGCTCCGTCAGTCGACGAAGTCGTGTTCACCAAGAACGCCACCGAGGCAATGAACCTCATCGCCCAAGCATGGGGTCGAGCCAATCTTGGTGAAGGTGACGTTGTCGTACTTACTGAGATGGAGCATCACGCCAACATCGTTCCTTGGCTGATGCTCGTTCAGGAACGCAAGATCCAGATCCGCTGGGTTCCACTCACCGCTGACGGCCAACTCGACCTGACCAACCTCGACAATCTGCTCGACGGGGCGAAGGTCTTCTCTTTCACCGCAATGAGCAACGTGCTCGGCACAATCACACCGATCGCCATGCTGTGCGAGCGAGCCAAGGCCGCTGGCGCACTGTCGATCGTCGACGCCTGCCAGTTCGTCCCGCATAACGTCACCGATGTCCAGAGTTGGGGTGCCGACCTCGTTGCGTTCTCAAGCCACAAAATGTGCGGCCCATCAGGAATCGGCATGCTGTGGGGTCGTATGGAGATTCTCGATGCAATGCCACCGTTCCTCGGAGGCGGCAACATGATCGACACGGTCACGTTTGACTCCTTCACCACCGCACCGGTGCCAATGAAGTTCGAGGCGGGAACGCCGCCGATCATCGAAGCCGTCGGCCTCGCTGCTGCGGTCGAATACCTCGAAGAGATCGGCATGGCAAACATCCGGCAACACGAGATGGAACTCAGCCGCTACACGCTCGACACCCTCAAGGGCCGCTTCGGTGACGACATCACGATCTACGGTCCCGACGACGTTCAGTTGCGCGGTGGCGTGTTCAGCTTCGCATTCCGCGATCTTCACCCGCACGACGTCAGCCAGGTTCTCGACGAGCGCAACGTCTGCGTGCGTGCCGGCCACCACTGCGCCAAGCCGCTGATGAAGACGCTCGGCGTCGGCGCAACGACTCGCGCCAGCATCTATCTCTACAACGACACCGCCGACATCGACGCTCTCGCCGACGGCCTCGAAAACGCGTCCGATATCTTCGGCCTCTGAGCCGATCTGCTTCCGGGAGAAACCACCATGCCAGGACTCGAAGATCTCTATCGCGAGATCATTCTCGATCACTACCGCACACCGCGTAACCGTGGCGAACTCGATCCACCGGCCATTAAGGCCGAGGGGCACAACCCGCTGTGTGGCGACGAGATCACCGTCTACCTCTCGATTTCAGGTGAGGGCGACGAGGCCGTCCTCGACGACATCAAGATCGGCGGCCAGGGCTGCTCGATTTCGCAATCGTCAGCATCGATGATGACCCAGTCGATGAAAGGCAAGACCGTCGCCGAGAACCGGGCCCTGGCCCGCCGCTTCAAGTCGCTGATGGGCATTGAGGGCATCGAGCCGCAAGCCGGCGACGATGCCATCGATCTCGGCGACCTCGAAGCTCTCGAGGGTGTCATGAAATTCCCGGTCCGCATCAAGTGCGCCGTGCTGAGCTGGAACACGTTCCTACAGGCAGTCGACACCGGCGGCGGCACCATCTCTACCGAATAACTACGGACGGGGTCAGGCCCCTTTCGCAACTCTGTGACACCCCAGGACCAAGATCGAGGCATGCCTCGGCCTCATCGACCTGACCTACACGGCGCTTGGTACCACGTCATCAACCGTGGAGCCGACCGCCAAGACGTCTTTAGTTGCGACGCCGACTTCGCCTACTTTGAAACGCTGATGGCCGACGCAGTGGTAACCCACGGCATCGAGATCCATGCGTATTCCCTGATGGACAATCACTTCCATCAGCTCATGCATTGTCCGGAAGGCGGTTTATCTGCTGCGATGAAGGACATCCAGTCGGTCTACGTGGGGTCGTACAACCATCACCACGAGCGGACCGGGCCAATGTTCGAAGGACGCTTCACTTCCCGCCTTGTCGACGGGCCAGCGGCGCGCCACCTCACCGGGCGTTACATCCATCGAAATCCGCTCGACATCGTGCCGAGTGATTCGTTGGCGCACTATCGGTGGTCGAGTTTTCGGCACTACGCCACCGAATCTAGTGCTCCGAATTGGCTCACGACCGGTGAGCTGGAAGGACAGTTTCAGGATCGTTCTGATTATGAGCGTTACGTGCTTACGAGTCATCCGAGCGACAAGCAGGCTGAGCGGCTCAGCAGCCCTGCAGCGCTTGGCCGATTGGGTGCCTTGGACGAACTCGTCGCTGCAATCTGTGGGGTTGCGGTTGACCACCTCGGACTCCGCAACCTCGACAACAGTGCCCGATTACTGGCAATCACACTTGCCGTCGAGCTCCGAATACTCGGGTCAGATGATCTCGCTGCGCACTACAACCTGGGCAGCGCCAGTTCAGTGCGGGCAACAGCCCGTCGGGGCCGGGTGCGACTCGCCGACGACACTGCGTTCGAGTCGCTACGAAACGCTGTGCTCAACGGCCGGTTCGACAGAGTTGCGAAAGGGGCCTGACCCCATGCGTTGCTTCACTCGTCGTCGGCAACGGTAGCGGGGCCGGCAGCAGCCAGGAACGCCACACCAATCACACAGAGTCCGCCGGCAACGCTGTACGGCAGCCGATAGGAACCCGACACGTCGTACAGCCAACCGAGCAGCAGCGGCCCGCCGGCAAGACCGAAAATCCCAATGAACTGCGACCTGCTGTAGATCTTTGGATAGTCGGCGACACCGAAGCGTTCGGCAAGCAGCAACGGCTGCAGCATCAACAGGTTGCCGATCGTCAGACCAAACAAGATGATCGACATGAAGATCAGCGGTGTCGACGTTGCGAATGCAAGAGCAATGAGTGCCACACACTGCATGGCAGCAAGCACCACGGTCAGCTTTGCCATCTCGATCACCTGCACCGCACGGCCGCCGATCAAACGGGCAATGACCGACGTGGCCGCAAGCGCCATCACCGCGAACCTGGCAGTGGAAGGGTCGGTTCGACCCTCGACGAGCTTCACCAACTGCTGGATACCGCCCACCTGCGAGCCAAGGGAAAGCACATAACCAATGGTGATCGCTTTGTAAAACCGGGTCTGTACCGCTTCTTCGAACGACACTCCGGGCAGCGCATCGATGGCCTGACCAACGGTGCGCCGAGCCCCGTCAGGTGACCATCCGGCCGCAATCGGATCGGGCTTCACGAGGAACCAAGTGATCGGAACGACGCCGATGACGAACAGCAAACCGAGCCACGGCGTCGTTGCTGCAAGGCCGTCTTCGTCGATGAAACGCTTCACGAACGGGGTGATGATGATGCCGCCGGCCGACAGACCCGTCGATGCAACTGACAAAGCAACGGCCCGCTTCTGATGGAACCAACGCGTGACGATGGTGGTCGTCGATACCAACCCGGCGCCTGCATAGCCAAGTGCGAAAACGGCGTACACAACAAACAGCTGCCACTGGGTCTGGACTTGGCCGAGCAGAGCCAACGATGCGCCTGCAACCACGCCGCCGCCCATGATCACATAGCGCGCGTCGTAGGCGGCGATCAGCCGAGCCACCCACAGGCCAGCGACACCACCAACGACAAAGAAGACGGTCACACCGAACGAGATGGATCCGAGTGACCAGCCACGCTCGTTACTGAACGCATTGAGGTAGACAGCCAGGCCGTAGAACGCGAGCCCAGAGTTGACCATGAGCACGACGAAGCAGCCGACAACAACCCACCATCCTGGGAATCGACCGGTGCTGGCATCCTCGCCAGCTTGTGCCTCAACTGACGATGTCATCAATGTCCGCCGCAAGCTGACGGTCCTTGTCTGTGACCGTGTTCCCTGCGTCGTGGGTCGTCAGCGCGATGCTCACCCGGTTGTACACGTTCGACCATTCGGGGTGATGATCTTGCTTCTCGGCGAGCAACGCCACCCGGGTCATGAACGCAAATGCCTCCGAAAAGTCACCGAATTTGAAGTCACATTCGAGTCGTCCGTCGGACTCACGCCATTCCATGCCGCGACCGTAACGAAATGAACTCGTTGCGGCGTTGCTGGCCGCTTGACAGGCCGAAATATCAGCTGGGCGATCAGACCAGTTTGATTAGGGCTTCTTCCGGAAAAGACGCTTGAACATTCCGGGTCGCTGTTGTGCCGCCGCTCGCTCGGCCTCGACTTCAGCCTTCACGTCAGCACCGATCGAGTTGAGGATGTCTTCGGCTGCATCAAGCACCGCTGCAGCCGATCCGTCCTCGAGGCTTTTGGGCTCCGGCGGCGTCGGCGGCACGACGAGCGTGCCGTGCGTCCATGCGGCATCTGCAAGGCGGCGCTCATAACCCGCGCAGTTCACCGGGCACCGCCACGGAGCGTCAGGAGCCAGGTCAATGTTGCACTTCCTGACCGTGTCACCGTTCGGGTACGACCGACTCTCGAAGTTCTTGCACTCGGTCCGCATCGGCATACAGCCAGGCTAGAGCGTCCGCCACAGAGAGATCCGACATGCGGACCGTTTCACAGGATCGCAAGCGTTTCAATCGCCGGTGACAGGACCCGATAACCGACAACGCGCCGTCTACGCGCCCGCAGAGCAGCTCAGCCGACCGACCCCGCAATTTGGAGTTCGATCAGACGACTCCATTCGACCGCATACTCCAGCGGAAGCATCCTGGTGACTGGATCGATAAAGCCGTCGACAATCAAACCCATTGCCTGCTCCTCGGAGAGCCCACGGGACATCAGGTAAAACAGCTGTTCGTCGGCGATTTTGCAGACTGTGGTCGCGTGACCGAACTGAGCGTCGCGTTCGCCAATCTCAGTGTCTGGGAACGTCTCGGACATCGAGTGCTCGTCGAAAATGAGTGCGTCGCATGCGACGTGGCTCTTGACACCGACAGCACCTTCGTCGACGCGCACGAGGTCGCGGTACGTGGTGGCCCCGCCGTCTTTACTCATCAACTTCGTGATGATGTTTGAGATCGTATTCGGGGCAGCGTGCACCATTTGAGCACCTGTGTCTTGGTGCTGGCCCTTGCCTGCGTAGGCGACCGACAGCACTTCACCAATGGCACCATCACCAACCAGATCGCAAGACGGGCACGTCACGGTGAGCTTGGAGCCGATGTTGCCATCGATCCATTTCATGTGACCGCCAGCTTCAACTCGGGCCCGCTTCGTGACGAGGTTGTAAACGTTCGGCGACCAGTTCTGAATGGTCATGTAGGTGACGTGAGCATTCGGCTTGACGACGATCTCAACGACCGCTGAATGCAACGAGTCTTTGGTGTAGACCGGGGCCGAGCAGCCTTCGATGTAGTGCACCTTGGAGCCTTCGTCGGCAATGATCAGCGTGCGGTCAAACTGACCGGCACTCTCGGAGCTGTTCTGGAAGTAGGCCTGCAGCGGCATCTCAACTTCGACGCCTGGCGGAACGTAGATAAACGAACCGCCCGACCAGACCGCTGTGTTGAGCGCCGCGAACTTGTTCGCACCTGGCGAAATGATCGTGCCGAAGTACTGCTTTACCAGCTGCGGATACTCGCGCAGGGCCGTGTTCATGTCGCAGAACAGAACCCCCTGCTTCTTCAAGTCGTCACGGTACTTGCGGTCAATGGCTTCGGACTCGGACTCTGCTTTGGGGAGCTCGTTCCAACCCGGGATCTGATCGCCCTCAGGACCCAGGCAGTAATAAATATCCTGGAAATCGATGTCTGGCATATTGGCCACGAGCCATTCGGCCATCGGCTGCTCATCGAACAAACGGAGCGAACGGAGACGGATCTTGGTCATCCAGTCAGGTTCGCCGTTACACCAGGCGATCTGTTCAACGATGCCCGGGTTGATGCCCTTGTCAGGCACGAAGGCGGAGGGCATGGGCGACCGGGGGGCTTAAGCGGCAGTGCCGTCGGCAGCGAACTCGGCCACGGGGACATCGACTTCAATGAAGATGCATTCACCGGGACAAGCTTCGGCGGCATGCACAACGGCAGCAATGTTCCGATTGCTGACCCCGGCAAGGCTCCCGGAGCCGCCAGGGTCGTTGAGTGGCTCACGATCTTGTCCGACGTAGGCAATCCCATCTTCGAGTTGAACGAAGACGTCAGGGCAGTGATCGACGCAAATGCCGTCGCCGGTACAGAGGTCCTGATCGATCCAAACTCGCATGACGTGACCGAACGGTAGCGCTGCGGGCCTACATTGGCTCGATCGTGAACGTAGACAATTCCAAGAACAATCGTCACACCAACGCTCCAGCAGGCGCTCCCATTGCTCCTCGACGGCCCCACGTTTGGGACCGGCCGACTGGGCCAGTCGAGGACCAATTCGCTTGGATGCTCGACGTCGATGACAAGGAGTTTCTCGACCATCTCGCCGCCGAGAACACCTACAGCGACGCCTACTTCGAGCCGCGCGCCGACACGATCGAGACGCTGTACTCCGAGATCAAGTCGCGGGTGCAAGAATCCGACATCTCAACGCCGGTACGCAACGGCGCCTGGTGGTACGTGGCAAGGACGCAAGAGGGCCTGAGCTATCCGGTTCATCATCGTGGACCGACGATCGACACAGCCACCGAGGTGGTCCTCTTCGACGAGAACATCGAATCCGCCGGGCACGAATACTTCGACCTCGGAGCGCTTGACGCATCCCATGACCACAGGTTGTTCGCCTGGTCGATCGACACAGCGGGCGACGAGCGCTACCACATGCGGATCCGGGCGTTCGCCGACGACGGGACCTTCATCGACAGCGACGAAGGCATCGACGGCGTCGCAAACGCTGGCACTGCCTGGTCAACCGATGGTTCGTCGCTCTTCTACGTCCGCCCCGACGACCAAGAGCGGCCTTTCCAGGTCTGGCGGCACAGCGTCGGCGACCTCACCACCGATGCCGACGAACTGATCTTCGAAGAACTCGACGAACGGTTCTTCGTGGCAATCGGTGAGACCCGTTCAAACGAGTGGATCATTATCCACACCGCGAGCAAGACAAGCGCTGAGGTTCGCCTCGCTCCGTCGGACCTCTCGGCCCCGTTTACCATCGTTCGTCCGCGTCGTGAAGACATCGAGTATCAGGTCGACCATTGGGGCGACCGGTTTGTGATGACGACCAACGACGCTGCTATCGACTTTCGTGTTCTCACGGCGCCGCTGGACTCCGAATGGACCACTACCGATGCGTGGTCCGAGTTAATCGCGCACATTCCGGGCCTGCGCATCAGTGGCGTCGAAGCATTCGCCGGGCACATCGTTGTCCACGAGTGGGCCGACGCCCAACCCCGATTGCGCATCCTCTTCCGCGACGGCGCTCTCCCAGAACGAACCGTCGAACTTGGTGTTGCCCCGCACGACGTCGACCTCAGCGCGAACCCCGAATGGGACTCCGACACAATCCGGTTCGTCACCACCTCAATGGTCATGCCGCCATCGCTGTTCGAGGAACACGTGGCAACAGGCGAACGCGTACTGCTTCGTCAACTGCCAACGCCCAACGTCGATCTCAAGCAGTACGTCACGCGGCGCCTGTGGGCACCCAGCGGTGGCGACAATGCCGTTCTCGTGCCGCTCGACATCGTGCATCATGTCGACACACCGCTCGACGGCACGGCGGCAACTGTCCTTTACGGCTACGGCTCGTATGAAGCGTCGATGGCACCGTGGTTCTCGATCGCACGCATCTCGCTCCTGGATCGTGGCATGGTCTTTGCCCTTGCCCATCCCCGTGGCGGCGGCGAGCTCGGCCGCCAGTGGTACCTCGATGGCAAGTTGCACAACAAGCAGCACACGTTCGACGACATGATTGCCTGCAGCGAGCACCTGGTTGAAGCCAAAATCACTGCTCCTGACCGTCTCGCGATCCGCGGCGGCTCAGCCGGTGGTCTGCTGGTTGGCGCGTGCATGACACAGCGGCCGGACCTCTACGCAAGCGTCGTCGCTGAGGTGCCCTTCGTCGACATCGTGTCGACAATGAGCGACCCGACGCTGCCCCTCACGGTGACTGAATGGGAGGAGTGGGGCGATCCTCGTTCGGAACCGTTCGCATCGATCATGGCTGCCTACTCCCCCTACGACAACACAGCTGCTGCGGATTACCCGGCCTTGTTTGTTACCGCCGGATTGAACGACCCGCGGGTCAGCGTCCACGAGCCTGCCAAGTGGGTGGCGCGTCTCCGCGAGGTTGCAACGGGCAACGCCCCGATCGTCTTCCGAGTCGAAATGGGTGCCGGCCATGGCGGCCCCACCGGCAGGTACGACGCCTGGCGCGACGAAGCGCGCACGCTCGCCTTCCTACTCGCCACCGTCTAGTTTCACCGCGAGTTCACAGCCGAGTTCACAGCCGGTTCACGGCCCAGCTACATCAGCGCAAGCCCGGCCACGGCAATCAGCGCAGCATTCCGAGCGAGGTGACCAGGGCCGAGCGGCTTCGCCGACCACGCCCCGAAGCAAGCACACGGCGGACGCTTTCCTTCGCTCAGACGAGTCGCCAGCAGCGTGGTGAACACAAGCAGAATGGCGAGCGCAACAAGAGCGGCTGGCCGCCTCGCAACCTGTACGACGAGGGCCGCCCCGACAACGATTTCGACCCACGGAACAAATGGGATCACGCCGCGGGGCGCTCCGAGGCCAACGGCTTGGACGGGCCAGTCTGGGCCTGCAGCGATCTTCGAACCACCGGCAACGAGGAAGACGAGGCCCAGGACAATCGAAGCGATAGCGCCGACCACGTCAACCGCCAACGCGGATGGTCTGTCCTTCGCGTGCGGCGAAGACTTCGACGCCCAGCTCACGGCCGCACCGCTGAGCCTCAGCGGTGAGAACATCGAGCATCGCGTCATCGTGCGTCGGGTCGTGGTGGAAAAGCGCAAGTTGTTTTGCCCCGGCATGAGCAGCCACCCAGACCGCGTACTCGATCGTGCAGTGGCCCCAGTTGGACTTACGAGCAAACTCACTCGGCGTGTACTGCGCGTCGTGGATCAGCAAGTCAGCGCCCCGGCAAAGTTCGAAGGCACTGTCGCCGATCCCGAGTGATCCGTCGACCGGCATCTGATGGTCACTGAGGTACGCAACCGTTGCGCCGCGGGCAGTCACTCTGTATCCAAGGGTGTTGCCGGCATGTGGGATCGAGCGGGCCATGACTTCGACGGGCACGGCGTCGGTGCCAATCACGAACTCGTTCTGCCAGCATTCAATGAAGTCGATCAATCCCGGCAGCGTCTCAAGATGCACGGGGAAAATCGGCGGCTTAATCGTGTCGGCGAACACCGATTGCAATGTCAGATCGCCCTCTTGGGCCGGGCCGTAAATCGTCAGATGCGAGCCGTCCTGCAGCAGTGGCGTGAAGAACGGCAGGCCCTGGATGTGGTCCCAATGGAGATGGCTCAGCAAGACCGTCGCTCGGAGCGCACTGTCTGTGGCGAGCTCCTGGCCGAAGTAGCGGAGCCCCGTTCCGAGGTCGAACAGCACCGGATCGACCCCGTTGATATCGAGCGACACACATGACGTGTTGCCGCCGTACTTAACGAGTTTCGGGCTGTGGCACGGTGTCGAACCACGGACGCCATGAAACGTCACGTTAAACCCGTCGCCGTCCCCAGATGGCGCAGTATGAATTTTTCGCGGATCCCCGATGCAAAAACACTAGAGGTTCGTGCGCTTGCGCTGTCAATACCGTGGGGTGACGTTCGTAACAGCAGCCTCCGCTACGTTCGACGGCATGTCGGAATCATTCACCTCTGTCTCGCTCGGCACTGTCGAGTTGGCCTGCCTGACGTCACCGTCGATCGACGACCACTCACGTCCGCTCGTCGTCTGCGCTCACGGCTTCCCTGACTCAGCGCATTCGTGGCGCCACCTCATGCCAGTCCTCGACGACGCCGGTTTTCGCGTCGTCGCTCCGTTCCTTCGCGGCTACGCGCCGAGCGGTATCGCTACGAACGGCGCCTACCAAACCGGGGCATCGTCGGACGACATGAATGCGCTTCACGAACACTTCAGCGGCGACCAGCGCGCTGTCATCATTGGCCACGATTGGGGGGCGCCCATTACCTACGGAGCCGCATCATCGGCGCCGGAACGCTGGAGTCGGGTCGTTGCGATGGCGGTCCCACCGGGCGCATCGCTGGGTTTGGCATTCGTCACAAACACGGAACAGTTAAAAAAGAGTTGGTACATGTTCTTCTTTCAACACGGTCTGGCCGACATGGTCGTTCCGGCTGACGACTTCGCCTTCATCGACATGATCTGGCGCGATTGGTCCCCGGGGTACGACGCTGCTGCCGATCTGCCCGCCATCAAGGACGCGATGCGCGAGCCCGAGCACCTCGCCGCGGCACTCGGCTACTACCGCGCGGCACTCGGTGACGGATATCGAGATCCGGCGCTCGATGGCATCCAAGCCGCCACGCAAGCGGTGCCGACGCAGCCAACGTTGTACTTGCACGGCGCGAACGACGGATGCATTGGTGCCGAAGTTGCTGAGTCGGCTCGTTCCATGGTCGGCAATCACGTCAAGATTGAGATCATTCGGAATGCTGGCCACTTCTTGCACCTCGAAACACCCGACGCCATCAACCAACGGATCTTGGAGTTTCTCTCATGACCCTTCCTGTCAACAACACAGGCGCCGCCCCGGTACTTCCTGACGGCTTCGTTGTCGTGGTCAAGCAAGAATGTGAGACCTGTCAGACAGTCGTTCCGGTGCTTGAACAACTCGCCGACAACGTGCGCCTCACCGTGTACTGCCAGGACGAACCGGGTTTCCCCGAGTCGCCAGCTGCGATCGACGACACGTCCTTATTCGTCAGCTGGCACCATGAGATCGAGACGGTTCCGACGTTGATCAAGGTCGAGAACGGCGTCGAAGTCAACCGGACCATCGGCTGGTCGCGCGCCGCGTGGGAATCGTTCACCGGAGTCAGCTCGCTCGCTCCCGATCTGCCCCCGATGCGTCCCGGATGCGGGTCGATGAGCGTCGACCCCGACGTCGTCGACGAACTGCGAGTGCGTTTCGGAGGTTCAGTCCTCACTGCTCGACGAGTTGAGGTTGCTGCGGCTGAAGACCCTGTGGAGATGATGTTCAACCGCGGTTGGACCGATGGCCTGCCCGTGGTCCCGCCGACCGAAGAACGAGTGATGGCAATGCTCGCCGGCACCACCCGAGCCCCATCAGACATCGTGGCAACCGTGCCGCCCGACCTCGTCGAAATCACCGTCGAAAAGGTGGCGATCGCTGCGGTGATGGCAGGCTGCAAGCCGGAGTATCTGCCGTGGGTCTTGACCGCCGTCGGAGCGGCATGCACCGACGAGTTCAACATGCACGGCCTGCTCGCCACCACAATGCCGGTCGGGCCGGTCATCGTGTGCAGTGGCCCGGGCACACGTGCAATTGGGATGAACTCAGGCGGCAATGCGCTCGGTCAGGGCAACCGCGCCAACCTCACCATTGGTCGTGCGCTGCAGCTGGTGATTCGCAACTTCGGTGGCGGTCGCCCCGGTGAAGTCGACCGGGCCGCCCACGGCAGCCCAGCAAAAATTTCGTTCTGCTTCGCCGAAGCCGACGACACTTCGCCGTACGGCCGGCTCGCAGGCGAACACGGCCTCGACGATGGTGTCGACGCCCTCACAGTTTTTGCCGGCGAAGGGCCACATTGCATGGTCGACCAGCTATCCCGTGAACCCGAGTCGCTCGTCAAATCGTTCGCACTCAAGCTCCAGGGTGTCAACCATCCCAAGCTGATCATGATGTTCGACGCAATCGTCGTCATGGGGCCCGAGCACGCCCGCGTGTTCGCCGACGCTGGTTGGGACCGTGAACGCATCGTGGCCGAGATCAGTAGCCATCTCAACCGATCGGGTGCCGAGCTGGTTCGTGGCGCCGACGGAATCGCCGAGGGCGTTCCCGAAGCGTTTGCATCCGCCGAGTCGCTGCCGAAATTCCGACCTGGCGGCCTGATGCTCACCTATGCAGGCGGCGGTGCCGGCCTGTTCAGCCAGATCATCGGCGGATGGGTCAACGGCGACAAGGGCTCCAAACCGGTCACCCGGCCCGTTGTGTACTAGACAAGACTGATGAGCATGGCCAACTCGGCAATCTTGGATCCCACCAGCGAGCGAACGCTCGTCGAGCGCGAACGCCTGGCACGCCCGGCGTCACTCGAAGGCTTGACTGTTGGACTGCTCGACATCTCCAAGCCGCGCGGCGACATTTTCCTCGACCGGATCGAGGAACGGCTGATCGGCATCGGCGCCAACGTCAACCGCTACATGAAACCGACCTTCGCCAAGCCAGCACCTGTCGACCTTCGCCACAAGATCGCCACCGAATGCCAGGTGGTCATCGAAGCCTTGGCGGATTGAGGCAGTTGCACGTCGTGCAGTGTGCACGACATCAACGATCTCGAACTGCGTGGCATCCCGTCGATGTTCATCGCCTCCGACCAGTTTGTCGATGCTGCCGTGGCCCAATCGACGGCGCTCGGCTTTCCCGCTGTGTCGCGTGTGTTCACCCCACATCCCATCCAAGATCGCACCGACGACGAGATGCTCACCTACGCCGACGTGGCCTTCGACCAGATTCTTGATGCCCTGACACTCTGACGCAGCGGGCGACCGCACCCCACAGGGGCTGGCGCATCCCACAGCGAGTGCGACCAGATGGGCAACCGACCATTTCTGAGGCCTTGGCCTACTGCAGTTCTGTAATTGCCACAGCCGTAGCGAGTACTCGCCGGGCGTTGTCGACGTGCAGATTTTCGATCATGCGACCATCGACCGTGACCACGCCCTTTCCGGCGGCGACTGCCTCGTCGAACGCCGCGATGACCCGCTCGGCGTACTCGATCTCGTCGGCACCCGGGGCCCATACATCGTTCGTCGGATCGACCTGGCTCGGATGGATCAACGTCTTGCCGTCGAAACCCATTTCCATGCCCTGCTGACATTCAGCCGCGAAGCCGTCAGGGTTCTTCACATCGTTGTAGACGCCATCAAGGATGACCTTGCCGGCCTCGCGGGCGGCGAGCAGCGCTGTGGCGAGGTGCGCGACGAGCGGATGGCGGCCGGTCACGATTGGCGAGCGCAGTTCCTTGGCGAGGTCGTTGGTCCCCATCACCAGCACGGCCACACGCGGATGCGCAGCGATTGAGCGGACGTTAAACATGGCGGTCGGTGTCTCGATCATCGGCCAGATCATCGTGTCTACAGATGCTCCAGCGGCGTCGAGTTGCGCCGACACGGCGTCGACCTGCTCGACGGTGTCGACTTTCGGGATCACCACGGCTGAGGGCGAGGCTGCACCCGCTGCGGCGATGTCGTCGGCACCCCACTCGGTGTCGAGGCCGTTGCATCGGATGGTGAGTTCACGGTTGCCGTATTCACCCGACTGCACAGCCGCAACGGCCCTAGCGCGGGCATCGGGCTTCGCGTCAGGAGCGACGGCGTCTTCGAGGTCGAAGATAATTGCGTCGGCCGAAATTGTCTTGGCTTTCTCGAGTGCCCGCTCGTTCGCTGCCGGCATGTAGAGCACCGACCGGCGGGGGCGGAGCTGAGCTGATGCGCCGTTGGTCACTGGATTGCTGGTCATTGGTCCGTCTCTCTCAGAAGCCGTAGCTGGCGGCGAGGTCGGCATCGCTGGCGGAAAGTGCCTTGGCAAGTTCGACCACGACGTGACACTGCTTCACCGATGCGTCGTCTTCCATCTTGCCATCGAGCATCAGTGCGCCCGTCCCGTCGCCCATGGCTTCGATCACACGCTGCGCGTGCGCAACATCGGCCGGGGCCGGGCTGAACACCTTCTTGGCGACGTCGATCTGGACGGGGTGCAGGCTCCAAGCGCCGACGCACCCGAGCAGGTAGGCATTGCGGAACTGGTCTTCGCAGGCAACGGTGTCCTTAATGTCACCAAACGGTCCGTAGAACGGGAGGATCCCGTTCATCACACAGGCATCGACCATGCGAGCAATCGTGTAGTGCCACAGGTCCTGCTGGTACGTGGTGCGGTCGGCGTTGATATCGGTCTCGGCTGTGCCGTCGTCTCGTGTCACCATGGGAGGGTCGGTTCGGACGAGGTAGCCAGGGTGGCCGCCGCCGACGCGGGTGGTTTTCATGCGGCGGTTTGCTGCAAGGTCGGCCGGGCCAAGGGAGAGTCCCTGCATGCGAGGCGAGGCTGCGCAGATCTCTTCGACATTGGCCATGCCTCGCGCAGTTTCGAGGATCGCGTGGATCAGCAACGGCTTTTTTAAGCCGGCTTTTGCTTCCAGTTGTGCAAGCAACCGGTCGGCGTAGTGGATGTCCTCAGGCCCTTCGACCTTCGGGATCATGATCACGTCGAGCGCCTCACCAGCTTCGAGCACGGCTGCGGTGATGTCGTCGAGGCCCCACGGCGAGTCGAGGCTGTTGACCCTCGTCCAGAACTGGGTTGCGCCGAAGTCCGTGGCGAATGTGGGACTTTGCGCGATCTCCACCAGGCCGGCGCGGGCGGCTTCTTTCTGGTCGGCAGGAACGCCGTCTTCGAGGTTCGCCAGAAGGATGTCGACCGTTGGCGCGATCTGGGGCACCTTCGATCGCATCTTTGCGTTTGCTGCCGGGAAGAAGTGGATCATCCGGCTCGGCGGGAACGGAATCTCGCGGACTGGCTGAGGGGCCCCGACGGCGAGCGGACGGAAGAAGTCTTTTGATGGGCGCATCGCCCCTGACGATAGAACCCGCAAGCTACCCACCGGTAATTGGCCCGCACATCTGTCTGCCCAAGCCCTTCCGAAAGACCAGGTTGACGCGAGTCTGGTTGGCGCGGGCCAGGTTGCGGGTCAGGTTGGAAGGGTGACGGTGGTGCCGAATTGTTCGATGAGGCCGTCGGCCAGCAGGCTGCTGAGGATCTGTAGATCGAAGTCGGCTGCGGGTCGAGCACCGTTGTTGAGTGCCTTCAGTACCTTGCCACGGGCTTGGCGGCGGCTTCCTTCGAAGCGAGCTTGCTTACCGCTCACACCAGCGGAACCAATGGCCGGATCCGGGTCGGGGCGCCCGGCGGCGCTCCACGCACAGCTCGCTACGAGTGGACATTCGGCACATATCGGAGTTGGTCGGCAGAGTCCGGCACCAAGGTCCATGATGACTTGGTTCCACGCCCATCCATCGCCGAGCGGCACAGCAGCATCGGCACGCTCCTGTGCGGCTTTGGGCGTCAGTCGCTCCCCTGCCGTGCGCGCCAAAATTCGCGCAATGTTCGTGTCCACTACCGCGACATCCCGCTCGAACGCGAAGGCCAAGACCGCGCGCGCCGTGTACGGGCCGATTCCAGGAAGGACGAGCAAATCCTCGAGTCCGTCAGGAAGCAATCCATCGTGGTGTTCGACAACGACCGCTGCGGTGGCCTGCAGATTGCGGGCACGCCGTGGGTAGCCGAGCCCCTGCCAGAGCCGCAAAACGTCGCCCAGCGGCGCTGCGGCGCACTCTCGAGGTGTCGGAAAGGCATCGAGAAAGGCAACCCACTTAGGAATGACTCGTTCGACCTGAGTCTGTTGCAGCATCACCTCGGCGACCAGGATGCGCCACGGGTCGCGCTCGTTGCGCCACGGCAAGTCGCGCATGCGAGGGAGCCCCCACGCCAGCACAGCACCGGCATCGATGTCTGGGCGACTCACTCTGCTGTCGGTACCCAAAACGCGACGGTCCGGTACGGGTACGCGATCGATTCGACACCTGTGCCGAGTTCGGCTTCGATCGACTCACGAGTCCGAGTCAACACCGCAAGGCACTGCTCCGGAGGCAACGAGCTGACGTAGCTGCGCGACAGCACATCAGCCAGTACCCGTTCGATCGTCGTGTCGAGCTCCCAGCGGTGCTCCATCTCTTCGGCCAAGCCGAACGCGTCATGGAGCGCCAGCACTTCGACCACAGGACGTTCAGTACTCGTCGTTGATGCCGCCATGAGGCGTTTGTCGTCGACCACCTTCGCGAGCCACGGTGCAGCATCGCTGTCATCTTCGTTCCATACGAGACCCAGCCCGCCTCCAGGCTTGAGAACGCGTGCAATCTCATCCAGCGCAACGCCCTGGTCAAACCAGTGAAACGCCTGAGCAACCAGGACCGTGTCGAACGTGTCGTCCGGGTACGGAATCTGTTCGGCCGTACCACCGAGGACGTCGACATCGGGGACTGCCGCCGCGAACTCGCTCCGCATGTTGGCAAGTGGCTCGACAGCGTGCAGCTCACAGACGATTGGCAGCAGCCGAGTTAACTTGCCGGTGCCCGCGCCGAGGTCGAGGACCGAATGGCCGGGTTCGAACGCGCCGCGCTCATCCCACCAGTCGAGGACCGCGTCGGGATACTCCGGGCGACCGAGTTCGTAGGCCGCAGCTATTGCGTCGAACGAACCAGCCAACTCGGTCCGGGTCGGCTCGCGCTCAGTCGGCCCAGACATCGGTGCTGTCGTATGGGCGCTTGCGTTCGGGCGCAGCAGCCTTCTTCCAGATCAGGACCTTGCGCTTGAAGTAGCAGACTTCCTTGCCGTCCTGGTTGAAGCCCTTGGTCTCGACCGTGACAATGCCGCGATCGGGCTTCGACTTTGATTCCTTCACCTCGAGGACCCGGGTCTCAGCATGGATTGTGTCGCCATGAAACGTGGGGAATTTGTGCTGCAGCGTTTCGACCTCGAGGTTCGCGATCGCTGCACCACTCACGTCCGGCACGCTCATGCCAAGCACCAGGCTGTACACCAGGTTGCCGACCACAACGTTGCGGCCTTGCACCGATTCGGCAGCGAACCAATCGTTGGTGTGCAACGGGTGATGGTTCATCGTGATCATGCAGAAGAGATGATCGTCGTATTCGGTGATCGTCTTGCCGGGCCAGTGCTTCAAGATGTCGCCGGGCGTGAAGTCTTCGAGGTACTTGCCGAACGGGCGTTCATAAGTCGTCATGAAACGCGACCGTATCCGTCAGTCGGCCGCCTCGACAATGTGACCGCCATCATTAGTCTCGTCATCCGGCGAGTCTGTGACAGACAAGTCGTCGTCAAGCAAGTCTCCGGCGGCAAACAGAGCACCCTGATCGTCGTCGAGCGGCTCGCCAAGCTGCAGCCCGGTGAGCCTGCGGCCGAATCGCATTGCGAAGTCGATCGTCGATTCCTGCGATGTCGACCCACTCGACGCCAGGTCGCGCAGACGTGCCAAACGGTCACGTTTCTCAATCTTCCACGGCCCGAACCGGAGCGAAGCGTAGGCGACCGCACCGAGGAAAATCGGGAAGAAAAACTGGGCGAAGCGGTATGCCGCGACACCCAGTGTCGCGGTGTTCTGCGTCAGGCCGAAGCCGACCAGGACGGCGACATAGGTCAGGTCGACGTAGCCGAGGCCACCCGGCGTGATCGGCACAGCGGCGAGCAAATTCGCAAGTCCGAATGCAACAATCAGCGCGTCGATATCCAGGCTGCCGCCGAATGCTCGTAGAAACACCCAGAGGGCTGCAGCATCGATGAGCCAGTTGAGTAGGGCGAAGATGACGACTCGCTTGAGCAGAGCGCGGTCGCTGATGAGTTCCTCAAGCCGTTCAGCGACACGATGGAGCGCCGTGGCCAATCGGTCTTCGTCCATACGAAGGCGACGGGCCATCCAGCGAATCACACGCTCTGACCGCCCCTGGCCTTCCATGATGCCAATCACCAGGAACGCGGCAATTCCGATCACGATGATGCCCATGAGGGCAGCACTTCCGTAAATCGGGTTGACGCCGCGCCGCGGCACCGACACGATCAGGCCGACCCAGAACACCAGGTTGAGTACGACAGCTGAACCAATGCCTGCAGTGGCCAGTGCGAAACCAGCGTCTGGCCCTTTGATGCCAGAGAGAGTCAACAGCCGGTAACCGAGTGCGCTCCCGGCGGCGTTACCGCCCGGCACAACGTTGGTCAGCGCGCGAGTCGACAACTGGATGCGGAACATGCGCATGCCCGACAATGGTGCAGCAGCTTCGCCGAGGGCCGCTCGCGTGAGCAGCGAATAGAAATACAACGCGATGATCTCAAGCGCAAAGCCCAACACGAGGAGAAACGGATTGAGGTTACGGAGCTCGGTGGCGGCTTCGATGAACTGTGGCAGCAGTCCAACAACGAACCACAGCACCAGGGCGAAAAGTGCCATCTTGATTCCGAAGCGAATTGGACGGATCCGCGGCTTCTGAACGATTTTCAGGGGCACCAGCGGCAATTCGCCATCACCCATCAGTCCGCGCTGCATCTCATTCGTTTTGTCGTAGGCGCCAGCCGCCCCCGAACCCTCGTCCTCGGTCACGTGTACTTCCTATCTGATGCGTCAGGGTCCTGGAGAACATCCTCGAATCAATCGACACACTGCCGGCTTCATCCAGGGTCAGATACGTGCGATCTTTACTGAGCGAACTGTTGGAGCAATCCGCCGAGCCGGGCACGCAACGCTGACGCAACGGCGACGTCGGTCTTGCCCAGATGTACAAGCACCACCTCGGTCTCTGGTGCGACGACGATGAACTGTCCTTCATACCCGTGGCAGGAATAGCTCCGAGGGATCTCTGGCCAGGACCACCAGTGCCGGCCATACCCGAAGCCTGACTCTTCATCGGTGGCAACCTGCAACGACGCGTGCGCCGCCCAACCAACGGGCAGGATCTGCGCGCCGTTGCCGAGGTCGGTCACCCCGTCATGACGGTACAACTCACCGAACTGGGCGAAGTCCCGTGCGGACGCGTACAGGTACGACGATCCAACAAAGTCACCGGCACCGTCAAACTTCGGCTCTGCTGTGGCCATTCCGGTCGGCGTGAAGAGCCGTTCCGACAAGAACGAACGCATTGCTGTCTCTCGGTCACCAGGGTCTCCGCCGGGGCCGCCGCTGACGATGTCGCCGATGATTCGAGAGATGATGTTGGTGGTTCCTGACGAGTAATTCCAGACGCTGCCGGGCTCGTGGTCGAGTGGTTGGCTGGCTGCGTATGCGGCGTGGCTCGGCCCTCCGTCGCCAAAGAGCATCTGAATGCAGTTCGATGCTGTGCCGTCGACGTAGTCCTCCACGAAGTGCAAGCCAGATCGCATCTCGAGGAGTTGGAGCGTTGTGATTGCTTCCTTCGGGGTCCCCTTCCATTCCAGAACCGATGCTGGAGCGTCGATATCGATGCTTCCATCGGCGACCAAGATGCCGATCGCAGCATGAGTGATCGACTTCGCCATGCTCCATGAAATGAGCGTCGATTCAGCGTCGAGCTCGACGGCGGGCTGGAAGTCATTTGCCGGTTGGGTGCCGTAGCGCTCAGTAACGATCGATCCGCCCTGTTGAATGACCAGCGCCAATGACTGCCCTTCAGTATCAGAGCGGCTGAACAGTTCGTCGACCAGCTTTTCGAGTTCCGACATGGCGCGGACGTTACTGCGATCCGCAAGCTGAAGCCATCGGAGGGCTCCGCGAATTCAGACGAAGTCAGACGAAGTCAGACGGGCCGACAGGTCGATCAGGCCAGGAACGTCGTGAATGTCGTGGTCGAGCAGTGGCAGTTCGACAATCGGTGCGTCACCTGCAAGCGCTTCGAGGCTGACGAGTTCGGCTCGCTCGGCAGTGGCCAAAGTGGTGAGTTCATTGTGCCAGGCAACTTGCTCGGCGAGTGGGCCGTCATCGAGGTCAGCGAGCAACGCAGCGTCTTCAGCAGTGAGCGCTTCGGGAAGCGGGTGGATCAAGTTGACCACGAGGCCGCCAAACGGAAAGTTTTTGGCCTGCAACGCATCGAGCAGATGCTTGGCTTCGCCCACCGCTTCGGCACGGGGGCTCGACACGACCACGAAACACGTGTCCTCGTCGCGCAGGAGTGCCGACACCTCTTTGGCCCGCGTGCGGAGCCCACCCTCGATGTTTGCGAGTGACCGGAAGAAGTTGACCGTGTCTTCAACAATCTGCGGGCCCGCGAGGCGCTTGACTGCCCAGAGGAACATCGATGCAGCTGCATCGGTCACCCTGGCAAACGCACGCTGACCAACGGTGAGGGCACGGTAGACGGGGTGTCCAAGGAAGCCAACGAGGCGGTCCGGGGCTTCGAGCAGGTCGATGGCATGACGCGACGGCGGCGTGTCAACAATGATCAGGTCCCACTCACCGCTGGTGTGTAGTTGGTGGAGCCGCTCTATGGCCATGTACTCCTGCGCACCCGACAGCGAGCC
>Ga0115001_10000628_pt1 | contig 26370 bp, 25 predicted proteins | sample ArcticOcean_MG_C_12_FD_89869 | JGI IMG/M metagenome (GOLD analysis project Ga0115001, IMG submission 89869) | Marine microbial communities from western Arctic Ocean - ArcticOcean_MG_CB8_130 | ecosystem: Environmental > Aquatic > Marine > Oceanic | place: Arctic Ocean: Canada Basin | collected... | reverse complement strand
TCGTCGTCGTCGTCGTCGTCGTCGTCAGGCGAAGGAGCAGTTGCTTCGCCGTGACTTTCACGACGCTGAAGCGTCCGCCGCGCTCGAGAGCTGGCACGACCGACGTCACAACCCACGGATAGTTTCGCTCGATACACGCCTCTGCAATGATGTACCTCAGATCGACACACAGTGCGGCCCATGGAGCCACAACGTACCGCATCTCGCCCCGACGATGACGCCGGCGCCGACCTATCGCTCGCACCTTTGAAAGATCGAGTCCCTAGCCGCGCGTGCGCCGCCACTGGCGGCGCAACGCAGAAGGACGCCATCCTTCGCCAACTCGCCTATTGGCCGAGCTGGCTACCGTGCGATTGGCGACAATTCGTCAACACCGGTTGCCGCGCGTGGAGTTGTGAAGGGGGAAAGATCAGAGACGCCTGGAGCCAGTGCTGGTTTTCAAAGCACAGAAACGACGAAAAATGTGAAAACGTCGAAAGTTCATCATTCGCTGTCCTTCGAGGATAGAATACAGGGCATCAATGCTTCAGGTTGAACGGAAGATGTACGTTTTTACAGTGCGTGGCTATTGTGTAACCACCCGTGGGCGCTCTTGGCGAAGTCAACGGCTCGACGCTGCGCCTCGAAAGGACGGCGCGCTCAGCGGTACAAAGCCTCGCTCGCCAGGTTCTTCGCGATCTCCTTCTCCCACTTGTCCCCGTTGTTCAGCAGCTTCTCCTTGTCGTACAACAGCTCCTCGTGCGAGTACGTGGCGTACTCGAAGTTGGGCCCCTCCACGATCGCGTCGACCGGGCACGCCTCCTGGCAGAAGCCGCAGTAGATGCACTTGGTCATGTCAATGTCGTAGCGCGTGGTGCGGCGGCTGCCATCCTCGCGCTCCTCCGCCTCGATCGTGATCGCCTGCGCGGGGCAGATAGCCTCGCACAGCTTGCACGCGATGCACCGCTCCTCGCCCGTGGGGTACCGCCGAAGCACGTGCTCTCCGCGGAAGCGAGGCGACAGCGGTCCTTTTTCGAACGGGTAGTTGATCGTGACCTTCGGCTCCCAGAAGTACTTCATCGTCAACGACATGCCTCGGAACATCTCGGTTAGGAACAGGGTTTGCGCGGACGCGTCGAGAACTGCGTTTGGATTGAGTGGAAACATAGGGTGATGGGTAAGGGTGAGGTCTTTCCCTGGAGACGACGGTACGGCTACGCGGCGAAACCGCCCGCGTCGAAGGATTTTCTTTTGGCCAAGGGGATTGGAGGGAAGTTTTTTCAGGGATGCGCACCTCCGGTAAGATCCGAGGGCGCGACCGACGATGAAAGAGCCTTGGGACCTTCACCGACTTGCGTGGTGCCTGTTGTGTGCGTGCGCGAGATGAAACCACAGGGTCAGTAACGAACGTCATCGCATTGTACGCGCCACAGTCGGTGGAGCAAGCGAAAGATGAGGGACGCGTACCGTTCTTCTTTGGCAGACTGGACTCGACCAAGGGGCTGGCGTGGAAGAAATTCACCCCAGAGGCTCGCGCCGGAACCAACCTGGCGCCCAGGGTTTTCGTCGCGTGTCGCAACATGGTCGCGCTCGACGCGCTCGACGACCCGATGCAAGCCCAGCGTTCCGCCTGGGTCGCGTGCGTCGCTGTGACGAAGCGGGCGCGCGGCGAGAACAGAAAGGGTTTCTGTTTTGTGACTGAAACGCATACGAACGGGAAATATCGTCTTCGTGTGGCGGATTTCGTCGATGATGAGACGCGCCCGACACTTCAGCAACGATGCATCATTCTTCGGTGCGCGCGTTACCGTTCCGATGTCGCCCCCACGATGAGTGATGAGCGCGCTCCTTTGTCGCGCCTGTTCCACACCGAGGACTCACGCGCGCGTGTGAACTGTGCGGACGGTGTCCCCGAGCACCTCCGTGACCACCTGCGCGTCCCGGACAAGGAGGTGTTCGTTTTGCAGGCCCGTTTACTCGCGTTGCAAACCGCGTTGGCGAGTACTGAAAGTGATCGAGATGAGGCGCTGAGGGTGGCCGCGGACGCGACCGCGCGATGCGACAGCTTCGAGGAACGCGCCGCGTCGAGGCTTGACAAGGCGCGCACGCGCGCGGCAACCGCGGAGCGCGCGGCGGAGGCCAGCGAGCGGCGCGCGGACGAAGGTGAGCGGCAGGTCGCGGTGCTTGAGCGACGGGTAGGTGAGGTTGAAGCTTCCCTCGTGGCGACGCGCGGCGTCGCGGAGGGCGCGCGGTTTCGTCTGGAAACAAAAGTCACGCAAAACGCATCGCTGGAGGTGGACATAACCGTGCTTCACCAACGCGTGCGTTTGCTGGAACGCGGTGTCCTTTCGGTTTCGTTTGGAACGCAAACCGCGGCGGAGGACTTCGCCGCCGCGGCGAGGGCGAACGACGCGGACAAAGTTTTACCGGCCGCGGTCGGCGTTCGCGCGAACGCCAAGCGCTGGCTTCAAGAACTCCAAGCCGTGGGCGCGCCACCCAGCGTGGACACCGTGTCTGGTCTGCCCCTCCGAGCGAACGCCCGGCATCACCTCACACCGCCTGGTTTGGGTACAGACCTGGTGCCGCCGTCGGCGCCGGACAAAGGCGCCGCCGGATACACGAAGGCGCACGCGGTCCGGGTACGTATTGCATTTCCCAAATCCCAAGACTGTGTTCCCGTACAAGACTGACACTTTCTTTTATTTATCAGGCCATGTCCCGTATCGTCGAGCACGACATAATCCCCGCCGTGGAAACCATGTTCTGCACCAAGTTACCCACGCGCGTCGAAATTAAGGCGCTTCTAGAGGAAGAGGTGCTGCCGTGTTTGGAGTGGTACGGCGCGAGGCGGAAAGGGGCGGTTGGGATCGCCGGCGACGAGCGGTTGGGCGGAACGAAGGAGACTTCCCACACCGAGTTTAACGACGAACTCTCCACGTCCACGAAACGAAGTAAGCATGATCGCTCGCCGGGAACGTCGGAGTGGGACGGCGAGTCCGTGTATGACGACGGCGACTCGGTGTACGGCGACTCGGTGTACGCGGAAGAACGCGTCAACCTCCCTCAACGGCGCGGTAGCGGTGACCGCGGCGTCGAACCGTACGACGGGTGGGGAGGCGACGACGCGGAGTGGACACTAGACGCCGAATTAACACGCAGATAGCGGCAGGTTGATTTGTCTTTCTTTCTTTTTCTTCGACAACGAGCTAAGGAAGTCGATCGTAGATCCGAACGCCTTTTATCGTTTGATTTGTCTTTCTTGCGTTTTGTCTTTCCTTCACGTCATCCCTCAGCTTCACGCTGCGGGGGTTTCGTCGTCATCCTCCGGGCCCGTGGCTTCGCGCGCGACGTCCGCCGGCACGACGAGCACCGGGCAGTTCGCGAAGGATAGCGCGTAGCTCGAAACCGAGCCCATCACCGCGCGTTTCAGGTTACCTTTGATCCCTCTTGTTCCCATGACAAGCAAGTCGACCGCACCGCCGAGCTCGGCGACGTAATCCACGATTAAATCGCGGACGTCGCCGCCTTTGATGTCAAGAAGCACCGACGTCGCGGTCCCTGCGGCGTCGTCTTTCTGGAACTCGCCCAACACGTCCATGCACGTTTTCACCCGCTTCGTGACGTCCGCGAACTGAATGGGCGTCTCGTCCACCGCGGAGTGCAGCACGTGAATGTTGTCGCTCGTTCTGAACGCGTTGAGGCACGCCCACTTGACGATGGCGACACTGGACTCCGTTCCGTCCACCGCGACCGCGACGGTGCGGCTCGCGCCGGGGTTCGACATGCCGAAGTACGCGGCGCCGACGGAATCCGAGGTGAGGTCGGGGATGTCCCTGTACTTACGCGAGCGCACCACCAGGAGGGGAATCGGGGCGTATTGCGCGACGTACGAGCTGACACTGCCGAGCATGTACTTTGTCCAGCCGGTGCGGCCTCGGCTTCCCATGACGAGTAACGCGTCTCTTGGAGTTTCCAAGGAGAGAAACTTCAGTAAGGCTTCTCCTGGGTCGTGCGTGGTGTCGATGACGATCAGTTTGTGCGTCATGCCGTGGATGGACTGCGCGATCTCACCCGGCAGCCAGTCTTTCGCGAGGGACACGTCGCTGAGAGTCTTGACGCTGTCCAAGGGAATCCAGCCGCTCTGCTTTTTCCTGGTGTGCACCAGCCAAATCTGGTCACTGGGAACAATGAAGTGGTCCCTGGCCCAGCGCCAGCAAAGCTTGGTCTCGATGCTTTCCTTTTCCCCGACCGCGAACAACACGGTCCGGGGTTCGGTGAATGTCATCTCTTCGAACGAGGGTTGGTGTTTGGCGTGCGTGGACATGCGAGTCGCGTGCGGCGTTGAGGTAACGCGCGGAGGTGCGGACACGCGAGTTGAACGTACGCGCGCGAGGAGTGTCGCGAGGCGGGCGTGCCGCGTCGGTTCGGGCGGTGTCGTGGCTTTTTCGGTTTCTAGGAGCGGACGAGCGTTTTTTTTTCCTCGGAAGCGGCTGGAGACAGCGGGAATATTCAGGACGTCGAAGGACACAACGCGAAAGGGTGAGGCGTTCGGGTGTAAACCAATCGCGTTACAAAGTGACACAATAAACGCGACACGCGCTTGGCTGCTCGTCGACGTACTCCGGTCTTCCACGGCCGGGGCTTTGTCTAAAAATTGACTCCCGCGACGACGACGTCGGTGTTTCGTAACGCGTACCACCTGAAAATTAACCGCGATCGCCTCTGCCGCCTCGGCCGCCGCGACCGGTGGCGGACTGGAACCCGTGCGAAACCGTTCTACCGCCTCCGCGGCCCCTGCCGCCGTCGCCCCTGCCTCGTCCCGCGTCGCCTCTGCCGCCCCGTCCCGCGTCTCCCCGGCCGCCTCGGCCGCCACCTTGGGTCATCTGGTCCACGCGCCGCACCCCCCCTGCGGCGCCGAAGGTGTCCATGTCGAGTTTTCGTTGTTCGTGGAACCGCGAGCGCCCTTGCGGCGCGTTTTGCGCCGCCGCCACCGCGGCTCGCTCCAGGGCATCGCAGCTCATGCTGTCGAAGAAGTCGTCCTTGACGTACGTCGCCACGGGCCCTGGCGCTTGCTGGTTCGCGAAGTCCTCTTTCGAGAATTTCGCAAACGCCGCTTCAAAGTTGAAGTCGCCGGTGGGCACAGCCATGCGAGTGGGGAGCAAACCGTCGCCGCCTTGGGGGGGGGCGGGGCCCCTGCCACCCGCTCTCGGCGCGGGCATGCCCCTGCCGCCCGCGGGGCCGACACCGCGACCGCCCGCGCGAGACACAGGCGCGCCTCCGCGCCCACCCGCGGGCTGCGCGACGCGCGCGGGTTGCCCCTTGGGCGCCGCGCCGCCGCCGCCGCCGCCCACCGCGGCGAGAAAGCTCGTTGGTTTGGGTTTGGGCGCAGCCGGCGCGGGCGCGGCCGCCGCGGGCTTCGCTTTGGGCGCCGCGGGCTGGCGCGCCTGGGCCTGGCGCTGCGGTACCGGTACCGGCGCAGCGGGCGCCGCCGCGGCGGGCGCGCGGTTCCAGGGATTCACGGGCTGCGCTTGCTGCGGCGCTTGCTGCGGCGGCGGCTGCTGGTACTGCGGTGGCTGCTGGTACTGCTGCTGCTGGTACTGGGGGGGGGGGGGGGGGGGGGTGGGGGGGGGGGGGCTGCCACTGCTGGGGAGGAGGCGCGGCCTGGATTGTGAGGAGAAAGAAAAAGTTGGGTGGGGAGGGAAGGTCAGACTTACTAGTGAGCGTGCGGGTTCGCGAATTTCGCAAACGACAAGTTTGGGACTTTCAGGTCCACCACGATCGACGTTTTCGTTAGGGCAACCCACGCGGTGCGGTTCCCGAAAGCGCGCGGATCGGGGCTCCGCGGATCGCCTACGTGGGGTGGTGACGGTGACCGTGCGGTGTGGTAGTGTGCCTGTGACTCGCGAAGAAATCGCTTACGAGAGTACTTCGACTCGATCGTACCTGCTGCGCGGGTGCCTGCTGCGCAGGCGCTTGGGGCGCGCCAGGTTCCGCGATCACTTCCACGGATTTGATGTCCTTCCCGCTGAAGATGATCGAGGCGTAGGTTTCGTTGCTGGCGGGGATCTGGGGGCCGACTTCTCGGCGGCCCTCCGTGCCGAACGATCGCACTGCGGTTGGAGGGGTTGGAGATGGGAGGTGGGGGTGAGGGGTCAGTGATGGCGTCGGCGCGTCGGATGTGCATGCAATCCGCGAGAAAAGCGCTGCCTGCCTCGATCGCGAGGAATTCCCACACGATCGGCGATTAGTGCCGCGCGTCCCCACGTACCTCCAGTCAACGTCAACGAGCTGTCCGTGGTGTCAAGGCTGTACACGGTACCCTCATACCTGATATCCGACTTGGAAATCAGGGTGAGCTTCTTGCCGATGTAGGCGTTCATGGTGCGCTGCGATCGTGCCTCGCACGAATGAGTGGTGTGGGGCGGGACGAGGCAAAGGCAGTCTCACGAGGCAAAGGCAGTCAACAATTTTCGTCCACGAGTGAATTTTGGCGCAGACCACGAGGCCTTCATCACTTGACGTGCGCGAAAGCCCCGCGGCACGGCCGGCGTCGCCGACTCGCGCCTCTTGATTGGGGCGATGGAACGCACACGCGCGGACGTGCGTGTCGCCGCGCCTGTCACCGCGGAGGTCATGGCGCACGCGCTTAGGGAAGCGGTGAAGTTTCTGTTGTTCGTGCGACAACAGATGCCTTCGAGTTACGACGAGCTTCGCGCGGCGCTTGTTGACTCCGTGGGCGCGGAGGGCCTTGGTTTGCCGTCTCAACCGGAGGCCAACAGCGTGTCGCCTGACCCAAACGTAGGGGGTAAACGCAAGCGAGTCACGTCTCGGGAAAGAGCCGCGACGAAACTGTTCAAAGAGGTTGAGAAATTGCTTGGGTGCCTAACTCCCGAGTTGTTGCGTTCAAGTCGCCCCACGGAAGTAGCGCTGTTCCTGGGGTCCACCCCGAACCGGCCGAAGGAGATTTTCGTGTTTTCGCTTGTTCGCGTACAAAAAAACGGATACCAGCCCTGGATACAGTCCCTCGATGCGGAAAAACGACTGGGCAACTCGGGGCGGCGCTTGGTCAGGGAGTGCCTTCCCGCGGTGGCGTCGGCGCCAATTGGGGTGACGACCAAAGCGTTTTTAATGATGAAAGCCGGCGTTTGTTTAAACGGCGGCACCGCGAACGATGACACTAATGATGGCACCGACCCGCCCCCTCCTGGATTCCTCCCGAAACGGGGATTCGAGCCCAACGTGAAACACACGAAGGTTTGGTGCGATTTTTGTATCGCGCCGAAAGACGACGACGCCCGCGATTCGGCGACATCACCCGACGCCGGCGACGAGCGCGAACGGATTTGGTACCAATGCACCGCCGCCGTGAAGGGCTTGAAAACCTTGAAAGGCGTGGGTAACGGGTTGTAGTGGTATTTCCGGGTTGTGACGAGGGGTTGGGTAGGAAAGGGACCGGTAAACGCTTTACGTGAAACGTATAGCTTAACTCAAATTCAAATGCCTTTACATAGTCTACTAAGATGCGCGCCCCGGGGCCCGTTTTCACTCCAGCTTTTTCCGCATTGTCCGCGAAAACGGCCCCATGTTTGGATCCGTCACGTAGTCAAAAATAACCCTGGTCCACGAGGTGTGGTAGTGCAGGTGGTTGTAGAACTCGGGGGCGATTTCGCGTACCCGGTGCAGCTTCGACCCCGGGACTTTCGGGAAGTCGTGGTGTTCGTTGTGGTACCCGACGTTGTACACGAACGCGTTGAGGGGGCCGTAGTAGGAGTACGTTTCCTGAGATTGAAAAAAAAGTGTCAGTCGGTTGTGATGTGTATGAGTAAATAGTCAGGGTGATAGTCCCTTCGCAGGACGAGTATGGGCAATCAGGTACCGGCGGAACGTGGTGCTTGGGAAAGCCCCGCACCTGGCCAGGCGCGAACACGTAGTGCTCGCTGATGAAGTGCCCGGCGATGGGGTGCAGGCCTCCTCCAAGGAACACGGAGGCTAGGAGGTACGTAAACGCCCGTGGGCCCGCGAGCTTGATGAAGGCCAAATCGAACGTAAGCTGCGTTACCAAGTTAAGGGCGTCCCACTTGCCCATGGGCTTCGGGCGCAGGAACAGCGGGCGGATGGCATAGAAAAACAGCTGCCCGATGACCCAGACGATTTTCAGCGCCGTGCCGCCCAGGGAGAACAACCGCGCTTCGCCTTTGGTGGGAATATCCGTATCCACCGAGTCGTGGCCTTGGAACATGTGGTGCTCCAGGTGGTACTTCTTGAAGGCCACGCTGAAGGGGATGCCTATCGGGAGGTTGGCAAGCAGCCCCAACGCTCGGTTCGCGCCCGGCGACGCAAACGCCAGGTTGTGCGAAAGCTCGTGGTTCGCCAGGAAAAGGTTCGCGGTGGCGAAGCCTCCGAACAGGTACGCGCACAGCAGCATCACGGGGGTGCTTGCGTAGTTGCCTAGGTAGTACGCCAAACCCAGCTGCGCCGAGACGACGGCGAAAATCTGAGGCATGGTGCGCCAATCCGGGCCGTAAAGCTCTTTGATCTCGGGGTGCTTTTCTAAGATCTCACGCCTGCGCTTGGCGTGGGGTTCCTGTTCCGGTTTTTTTTGGGGTTAGGGAACGGACGGGGGGTTGTGTTGGTCAGTGTTGGGGTCCGCACGACACTTCGAAAGGTGAGGCGGTGTCACACCAGGGCGTGAGTGACAAGAACTACGTGCCACCAGGATTCGGAATCGATCGATTCGTCCGTTCAAAGAAATCGACGTGGCCACGTCGACGCGCGTGCCGCCGCCTGTGGAGAGACGCGGTGACTGTTTGCCCATACACGCGCGTCACCCGAGCCGACACGGCCACTACGGGACTCGCGATGAACCTACGTGCCGCGAGGTCCGAGGTGCCAGCGGTCGTCCGCGCGCAAGGCCGCGACGGTCAACCGGCAAAGCCTGACACGCCACACACAGCCACACGCGACGTCGGTAAAGGCGAACACGGCAGGGTGTCCCGGGACGCACCTCATCCTTGCTCCAGTAGAAGTCGCCGCTCTTCTTGGTTTCGAGGCGTCCGCTCGACATGGCGTGGCGCGGGGTGTTGAACACCGCGGCGCGCGCACTTTGTGAAGAGAAGGCGACGCGAGCCAGCCGCGATGAGCCGCCCGATGTCTCATTTTCGAGACAAACTTCCAGGTTGTGGGTGAGAACTGTCAATCCCAAGAACAGCGAATTTGCGAGAGAGGTGCCCCCCTAACAACGCGCTATGCTACGCTACTCTCCCTACCTACTTCCCCGGTGTCTCCCCCTCTTTCGGCTTCTTCTTCTTCTTCTTTTTCTGCCCTTTCCGTCCCCGCTGGTTCTCCAACTCCAGCGGGTCCTTGACTTGCCTCATGTCGTCGAACGTGTCTTGAAACTCCCACATCTCCAGCTGCGCGGAAGGGTCGTACCCGCCCCCGCGGTCCGAGAAGCAGTGCCTGTACAGCCGGATCATGCACGGGGTGGCGAACAGAATCGCGCCGAAAATCACCATGAACAGGTACACCTGGTTTTCCGCCGCGGCGAGGTCCATGCCTCCCCCGAGCAACCGTCTCCCAACGCGTCTTCCCGAGGGGTGCATTTCTTCACCCGCCATTTCTTCACCGAGCAACCTCCGCCCTGGACCTCGACCAGCCGCCCATCCCCGCACCGCGTTCCCACCTGCCACGGACGCCACCCACAACAACGACCGCGCGTGTCTCAGCGCACGGCAAGCCGTCTCCATGACACAGCTCCGCGGCTAAGCGCGCCCGCTTGTGAGAAGTGCCGAGTCACGCTGCTGCTGACATTGTTTTTTGAGGTCGCCTCTCGTTTTTCGTTTGATTCGACATTCTCTCACAGCCCACAGTGGCGGGCACGGCGGTGACCGGCCTTCCGGCTGCTCGCGCGATGATGTTCTCGCGGCCTTCCGGTGGGCGGGGGCACGTCTCGCAGGTTCGTGGTTTCCCTGGCTCTCGGCTCGACTCGAAAAATGGTTTCGATCGACGCGACCGCGGACCATGCCGAGAGATGATTAGATTAGATCCTGACCTTCACTTCTTCTCCATCAACACAGCCTCCGCACCGCCGATACGACATCGAAGGCGCGTCCCTTCGTGACGATAACAGCAAAACGCGACGCACACGTGGTGCCTCTGAGTTTGTTGCGCGTTTGGTTGTGCGTGCGAACTGGGCGGTGGTGTCGTGGGTGCTACGGGCCGCGAGAGCGAGGTGGTGCACCTCGCTTCTCATCGTGTGGGCGCTGTACAGGGAGGTCGTGCCAAGTACAAGGAGTTACTCGCGCCGGGTGCACGGGTTGGACACGAAGCAGGACGCACAGCACGCACCTGCTCCTGTGGTGGGAGGTAGTAAAGGTCTCACAAAACCGAACGAAGCCCCGTACCCTTACCTTCAGGATTTGATATTGGTCTGCGGCCACGCCGTGTTCGTGGGAACCGATCACGCAAACGCGGGGGATGAAAAAAACTGGTTCCTAGAGGAGTACCAGAAAGCGGATGGGCAAGCGGTGGCGTTGCTTGAGCACATGCGCGTGGGTGTTGAGTTAGCGTCAAAAAACAGAGACGCGTTGCTGCTGTTTTCGGGAGGCGCCACGCGCAAAAACGCGGGGTCCGTGTCGGAAGCGGTTTCGTACTGGCAGGTATCGCGCGCGCAGAAATGGTGGGGACACGACGAGGGAGAGGGAATGTCCGGCGACGGGTCAGGGCCAGGAATCAGCGCCAGGGTCAGTACCCGAGCGTTCACGGAAACACACGCGCGGGATTCCTTGGAGAACTTGCTGTTCTCCATCGCGCGGTTCCGCGAGCTTACCGGTAAGGTTCCAAAAACAATAACCGTCGTGGGGTACGAGTTCAAGCGCGCGCGTTTCGAAACGCAACACCGCGCGGCGCTGCGGTGGCCTGCTGGTAAATTTTCGTACAAAGGTGCGGGGCTTTCCCTGCCTCCAAATCAAAAGCCTGCGCGTTTGCGGATTCGCAGTACGTACACTGTTTTACCGGCAACGCGCCTGTGACTGTTCCGACCGATGGCCGCTGACTGTTGACCAGGCCATCGTCCAAGGCCACACGCCCAATACACATACCGATTACCCTGACTGTTTACTCATACACATGGCCCGAAAGACTGACGCTTTGTTTTCCGTGTCGCGAGGTCTCCCCGCCGCGTCGCCGGCGCGGGAAAAACAAAGCGCCGCCGACGAAGTTTTGGTGCGAAAACAGTTCGAAAAAGACCCGTACGCGTGTGCCGAAACGCTTCTCGGGAAACGCAAAACCAGGGACCCCTTCGTTGTCGGTAAAGGGTCGTACGACACCTCAAACCCGGACTTAGCGGCGCTGTTTAGATGGTGCGACGAGAAAACATTCGACGGGGACTTGCCGTGGTAGTATTCGTATTTATTTTTGGGCTGCCTGTTTGATATCTAGCTAGACAATAGCATTACATGCCAACTATATGCATGAAAGTGTGACCGCATACCCCTTGCTGCATTTTCGCGTATGGCTAATCAGTCCAATCACGACTTCCGCGACCTCCACCACGATTTCCTCCGCGGCGCCGTGCGCGCGAGCTCGGCTTCGAAGGATTTAATCGCGTCACCCGTGAGATCTCTGTTCTCTTGTGTTGTTTGATTTGACCCTATTTTTTGTGCGTCACGCGCCTTACCCGACTCCGTATCCACCGGTATCAGCCGGTCTAACTCAGTGGTGAGAAACCCCAGGGGCAAGCACATCGCGCCGCCCACGGCTATTCCCAGCGCGAACCCTTTCGCTCGAATGGCCAAGCCCCCAGGCAACGCTAACCCCGTCGCCCCAGCGGTCACGACCCCCGCCACGACCGTGTCCCACATATCACGCCTCCCGGAAGGGTGATTCCGGTAACTCGCGCTCCCCAGCTGCACCGCGCTGAACACCGCGACGAAGCTCCCGAACCGCAAACCCCCGTACGTCGCCTCAGCGGTGGCGCGCATCCATCGGTGTCTTTTTTGCACAATCGCGGCGACGTCTTGGTATTTAGGATCGGCCGCCCGCCACCCCCGCACCGCACCGTACACCATCCCCCCAGCCGTACCGCCCGCAGTGTTCCCGGCCCACTCCGCCAGCTCCTTCGGGGGGGGGGGGGGCTCATCCCCAGGACCCACGCGCTTGAACGCGACGTCCATCGCGCGACGAAGCGTCTGACGAGGAAACAAACACAATTTAGACGAGAGAGAAGTGTTCCGGGAGGAGAGAACTGCCGGGTTAATTTTCGGCTTCATCTTCATTTACTCGATAACACATTCTACGCTCCCTCCGCACTCACCCAACTCACGGGTGGAACTTGAACCTTCTCAAGGTGAACGCACTAGGCGGTGTCCTTTTGAACCCTTGCTTGCTTTCCGCACCCGTTCCCGCACCTTTTCCTGAGTTAACAGACCCAAACTCCGCCGCCGCTTTCGCTTTGCTGAACTGAAACCGCCGAAGCGTGAAGGTTCCGTTTCTTTCAAACGCCGCAGCCGCGTTGATTTCCACCGGGACGTTGTCGAGTTCAATTTCCGTTTTCGTGGCGGGGTCGGTGAACACAAGTCTTCGCTTGGTGAAGGTTGCGTTTCGGTCCCTTTTGAACGCCGGCCTCGCCAGGCGCGTGGGCACCGCGGTGGCGCGCACTGAGGGGAAGGACAACTTCCGCAGGATGAACTGGTCGGGCGAGGCTCTGGTGAATTTCTTTTTAGAAGGCACCTCCTTGTTGTTCGCAGTCGACTTTTTAGTCACCGCCTTTTTAGGCGTCTCCACGGCGTCGTCGAAAGTGTACACCACCGGGTCTCCCTTGACTTTGGAGTAAGTGCTGCTTCTAGGGCTTGTCGGACCAACCGACTTCGCTCTGGACGACGGCGCGAACACGAGGCGCCGGAGCTTGAACGCATCCGGCGCCGCGCGCTGGAACGCTTTCGGCGCGACAGCGACGGTTTCCTTCGCCGCAAACGTCAACGACCGCTTGGTGAAGGTCGCGTTCGGGTCTCGCACGAACGCTTGTTTGCGTCCGTTTTGGGGTACCGAAGTTTCCGCCGGTTTTGAAGCAGTAGAAGCAGGTTCAGTGTCAACCTTACGCACAGAGTCATCCCCCGCGACGCTCGCTTCGTCGTCGTCTTCGTGTGACATGGTGGCCATCTCCGATTCAAGCGCGCGAACTTTCTTGGTCACAGAGTTGCCCCCCTCGGGCATGTCTTCTGGGTAAGTCATTTGGGTCATTTCTAACTCAAGCGCGCGAACTTTCTTGGTCAAAGAGTTGGCCCCCTCGGGCATGTCTTCTGGGTACGTCATTTGGGTCATTTCCGACTCAAGCGCCCGAACTTTCCCTCGAAGCGCGTCTGTTTCCTGTTCCAGTTCCCGGGCCCTCGTCTCCGCGGCGAGAAGCGCGTCGGCGTCCACCATGTCCGCCGCGCGCGCCTCCACCGCTCGGACGTGCGCCAGCAATGCGTCCATCTCCTCCGGGTCAATCAGCTCCGCCATTTGCGTCTCTAGCGAGCGGATAGTTCGAGTCAACACGTCAGAGCGCGCGTCAGCTTCGGTTTGCGTCAGCATCTCCGCCATTTGCGTCTCAAGACCGCGTATCTTTTCCGTCAACACATCAGCGCGCGCGTCAGCTTCGGCTTGTGTCAACATCTCCGCGACTAAAGATTCGAGTTCCCTGATCTTTTGAATGGAACCGGTTTCGTGGGAGAGTTGCTTTTTCAAGGAGGCGACTTCCGCGGCCGCCGCCGCCTCCGCTCGCATCAAAGCATCCCCGCGCTGTTCAGCGAGAAGGGTCAGCCCTTTGATCCGCACCCGCGCTTGTTCCAGGGGGTTAACAGAGTCGTTTCCAGTCACAGAAACGCCATCCCCAATCTCACCCTCCGTCACCGCCAACGCCGTTTCAAGCGCCCGGACTTTCGAAAGAAGCGCGTCGCGGTCGGCTTTGGCGTTCGCTTCAGCCGTTTTCAAGGACTCACGCGCGGTTTCCGCTTCTTTGCGTAAGGTCTCTAAAATGCCCTCCGTGCGTGATGACGACGACTCATCACTACCAACCACCATGCTCGCGACTTCCTCCGCCGCCACCGCGAGCCGGATGTTCAGGTTTCGCAGCGCCTGGGCTTCGGTCTCAAGATCCTGCGCCTTCGCGAGCGCCACCGCGAGCGTCGCGGCGTCTTCCAAAAGCTCAGCCTCTTTGTCGTCGTTGAAAGCCTCGAGCTGCGCGACGGTTTCGCGTAACTGGGCGTTTTCGGACTCGGCTTGGGACAAGCGCCGCGCCAACGCCCGGGCGTCGATTGCGTCGTCTGATCCTTTTCTCGACGCGGAAACAGCCTTGGCGTCGCGAATCGCGTCCAGAAGCGCCGCGAGCTTGGCGTCGTTTCCGGGTGACGCGGCCGTGCACACGGCGTGCCCGCCGCGTCGTGAGACGCGCAAGAAGCTCTGCGATGGGTGGGGAAATACGGTGAGTGAGTCTCGCGTCGCGAATGATGATTCGTGGATAAAAAAAGCCGGCCTCCCCTCGGGACGAAGGTTTGAAACCGAACGGGTAGATTCAATGTCACCGGCGGGTGCTACTCCGGGTTCGAAACGCGGACCGTCCGGGTTGGCGCGCGGTGAACGCGCGGTGGGAAACACATGCGCCTCACGGTCGACGCGCGTGCGTCTAACCGCGCGATGCTTGGAAGCGCGAGGAGAGTTTTGGGGAGGTGGGGCGCCCGTGACGGTGATTGCGTGAGGGGTGTAGTACCTTGTGAAATCGCCCCGAGTCGACGCCGCGGCGCGCGACCGTAGGGACGCCGCGCGGCTTCGACGCGGAGGCGTGCCCGACGCGTCGCGAGGACACAACCGCCGCGGGCGCGACCGCGGAAACCGACGCCATCCTTACAAAGTGTGTTCCCGCCCCGCCTCCTGGAGCGCGCGCTTGGTTTTGGAGCGTTGTTGGGCGATGTTGGCTTGAAATGAAAAGTTTGAAATATTTTTCGAAAACTGTCAGATCGTTGTTGCTTCGTCGCCCTCACTCGGTCCCAGAAGACGTCGCACCCCGCCGTCTGCCCTCGCTTTCGAAGGTCACTCACCACATCTCGTCGCGGCGCCCGCACGACACCGGAAGCCACACCGACGCACTTCACATGGCGTCCCCGGAGTGGAACTTCGGGCACGTCGCGGGCGCGTGCGATGTGGGGTACTTGGGCGTGGGCGACGACGCGAAGCTGGTGACCTGCGGCGCGGACAACGCGGTGTACGTCCGGAACCCCACCTCCGGCGAAGTCGAGCACAGCTTCACGGAGACGCACGGCGACGCGGTGAACGTGCTTTGCGTCGCCCCGAACGGTGGCGACAAGTTCGTCACCGGGAGCGACGACTGCAGCGTGAAGCTGTTTTCGTTTGACGGGACGAAGATTGCGGGCGAGTTTGAAAAGAACGTCACCCGGTTCTCCCTTCCCGTCCGCGCGCTCGCATGGAGCACGGACGGTACGTTCCTCGCCGCGGGCGGGGAGGACTCGATGGTGAAGGTGGTTGACATGAGCGACAACTCGATTGCGATGGAGCTCCCTCACAGGGGGAAGTGCATCAAGTCCGTTTCCTTCGACCCGAAAGGCGAGTTCCTAAGCGCGTGCGACGACGCCGGGGTGCTCACCGTGTGGGCGCTGAAAACAATCACCAAAAAGGACGGCGGTGACGACGACGACGACGACGAGAACGCAGAAGATGACACACACAAGTCCTCCATCGAGCCTGGGGACAGTGTCATGTCGGCTACCGTGGCGCCGGTGACGTAAGTATTTCCCACTCACCACATTCCGCCTCCCTGATTGCCCATACGAGACTGACACTTTTTCGTTCACAATCAGGAATAACGACTCGCCCGCCGCGAACGGCGCGAAGTGGCGCGGCGACGGTTTAGTGCTTGCGGCGCCTGGCCGCGAAAACGACGTCACCTTTTTCAAGCGCGACGAGTGGATGGAACTGGAGAAACACCGGCTCATGGCACCGATTGATGGCGAGGTCAACCTTGATGACGACGACACCGAGACACCCGTGGCAAAAGCCTCCACGGGCCACGCCGACGCCGTTTCCTTCGTGGAGTGGTCTCCTAACGGGAAGTACTTGTTAACTTCCGGTGTGGATTGCTTGGTCGCGGTGTGGGACGTCGCGGCGCGCAAGATCATCGCCAAGTTCAGCCACGACGCCGTGGTGTGCGGCGCGGAGTGGAAGGGTGATGCCAATGCCGTGGCCTTAGTGGACGTCAACGGCCAGTGGGCGGTGTGGCGTGACGTGGTGCCGGCGAAAATGACCTCGCCCTTCGCGGCGGTTGCCGCGGAGGAGCTCGAGTTCTGGACAGGCGACCGCGGCGTCGCCGGCGACGCGAACGACGCCGCGAACGACGACGACGACGAAGAACCGCGATCCGACGACGACCTCGCGGACATGGACGAGGAGAGTTACTATTTAGAGATGGAACGCCGACGCCAAGAAACGAGGAAAGCCGCGGAGAAGGCGAAGGCGGCGACCGCGGTTGCGGCGACGGCGACGGCACCGCAGTCTCAGCCCCCCTTCCAAGTCGGCGCTGTCGCGGTGGATAAGTCGCAAAAGAGTTCCACCGCCACTGCCGCGCGTCGTTTCCTGTGCTACAACATGATGGGCACGGTTGTGACCACCGGCGAGCCCGGGAGCGATTTCAACTCCATCGAGATGGCGTTCCACGACACCTCACGGCAAGGCCGCGTGCCCACGATAACGGACTACCACGGGTACGACCTCGCGAGTTTAGGCGAACGCGGGTGCGCGCTGGCGAGCCCCGGCGGGAAGGACGGTGCTTGCGCGACGCTGTTTTACCGTCCGTTTGAGTCCTGGGCGCACTTACCGGAGTGGCGGGTGACCCTGCCGAAAGGCGAAAGGGCGGTCGCCGTGGCGTGCGGGAAGGACTGGGTCGCCGTGGTGACGAGCGAGCGGTTGTTGAGGTAAGTACATCCCATCACCAAATTCCGCCTCTCTGATTGCCCTACAAAGACTGACATTTCTTTTTACACTCTCAGGACGTTCACGCAAGCGGGGGCGCAGAAACACATCGTGCAACTCGCTGGAACGCCTGTGACGTGCGTGGGCAAGGGCGACTCGCTTTTGGTGGCACACCACGCCACGCCGCCCGTTTACGTCGCCGCAGGCGCCAAGAAGGACGCGCTCAAGCTTGAGCAGAAGGTGCGCGGCCTGTACCACCCACCACACGCCGCCTCGCTCGTGAGGCCCCCCGCAACACTGACACTTTCTGTTACAATCAGATTCACTTCGTGCAGTACGACGTTTCCGCGAACGGGGCGGTTCTCGCGCAAGGCGCGCTTCCCGTCGCGCCCGGCGCCACGTTGACCTGGCTGGGTTTCGTGGAGGACGCGTGTTCCGCGGTGGCGTTTGGTTCCTCCGACGGCGCGGTGTCCGTCCGAACCCCCGACTTCGGAGGCGCGTTCGCCCCCGTGTTTAGAAGCGCCGATACCAAAACGCAAGACAGCGAGCACCACTGGGTCGTCGCGGTTTCCGTCGCGGACGACGTGCGGTCCGGTACGTGTCGTATCTCCCAATCCCGCCTCCCTGTTTGCTCATACGAGACTGACACTTTTCTTTGGCCCAATCACAGGCGCGGGTTTGTACTGCGTCGTGTGCCGCAGCGGCGCCGGCCCGAACGTGCACCCCAAGCCGGTGCTAACGCCCATGCCTTTGTCCACCCCCGTGGCCCTTCCCGAAGGCAGTTCGGGCGATTTAGAGGACGTCGCCGGGAAGGCGCGCGTGGCGGTTGCCCTGGCGTCATGTTGGGCGGAGAGGGACGCCAGCGACGGCCCGGCGCGCGACGCCGTGCGTCAAGTCCAGGCCGCGTGCGACAAAGCGTCTTTGCGGTTGTTCCACGCGTCCTGCAAAGCTGAAAGGCCGGCGAGAGCGGCGGATATCGCCAAGGGGCTGCACCTAACCGCGTCAATGCACGGCGCGTTGAAGCTGGCGAACGCGCTGCAGCAGCCCGCGCTGGCGCAGCGGGTGACGTCCCTCATCGAGGACGCCATGGCGGCGGCGGCGGCGGCGGAACACTCGGCGAAGATGCATGCGCATACGAAATACCAATCTCAGATGGAGCCGTCGTCGTACTACGACGCCCCGAGCGCGCTTGAGACGCCGGGTCAGGGTCCGGCCGGTGACTCAGCGCGCGGGTCCGTTTTCGCCGACGACGACGCCAACCCTTTCGCGCGGCGCGCTTCGGTCGGCCCTGTGGCTCAAAAAAACGAAAACGACCTTGTCGATCCGGCACCGTCAAACCCGCTGAAAAGCAAAGCCGGGTACGAAGCCAACGTGGGGCCTGGGAAAAAGAGCAGGGCGGCGAATCCGTTCGCGAGGAAGTGAGAGGGTTTGGAGGTTCGGAGTGAGATGGGAGTGAGATGTGATAGAACACGAGCGCGTCTCTGCAATGGAACTTTGTGTTTGCTAATACTTCATACGCGCGAACGCGTCTCTACCGAACTTTGTTTCTAAAAACCTAATACTTCATACAGCGGAGCTTAGATACTCCCGGGTCTTCCCTGCTTTCACTCCGAGCTCTCGGAACTCTCGCTCGCCTTTGCGTTCGCCTCGGTGAACGCGTTTTTCTTCTCCTGCGATACTTTCGGCATTGCCTTGGCCGGGTTTTTCTTCCCACCACCCTCGGGTTCGTCGTATTTGTTCTCCAGGTAGTACTCGATGCCCCACCAGTACCCCGCAGTTAACACGATGAACTGCCATACCTGGATGTCGCCGAACACGGGGTCCCGCAGGGACACCGCGAAGGCGGGGTCGGGAAGAAACGCGGTGGCGACGCCGGTGGCGACCACGCCGGTGAGCACGGATTTGGCGAGCGATTTCGCCTTCGCCAGAGTCGGCGACGAGATTTCGATTTCGGCGGGTTTCGGGGTGGTGGATTGCGTGGAAGCCTTCGCGGCCACAACGCGCGTGCGCTTAGGGAGCGGCGCGCGCGTGACGACGCGGGGCATCGTGACATTCGAGACGAGCATAGCGGCCATGGTCGCGGGAAGAACACACAACGCGTGGGGTCGAGTGCGTCGCACGCGAACTTTCTTCCGTCTGATGCCACGCCAAAAACTACCGCAATCTCCACCAATCACGAAGCAGGAGATGAATCTGCGGATTCAGCCGCGTTTGTTTCGTATGGCGTCGGGACACGAACACGGACAACACAAAGGGGCGAAGCCCCTATTCTTCCCTGCGAACGGAGTTTCTCGACAAAACCTCGAGCGCTGCGAACGCGCCCGCGAGCCGTTTGGCCCCGAAACCTCTCGGAAAAAGCGTTGGTGTTGTTTTCTCATCACTCTGCGACGACGCGTGCTGCTTGGCCGCGGTCGCGATGTCCGAAACCGCGGCGTTCCCTGGGTCACCCGAGCCCGTCACGAAAGCGCCGCGCGATGAAAACACCGCGTTGCGTTTATGGGAAGCCTCGGTGAGTCGCAAGACGCACGACGCGCGGGTGCGATCGGCGAAGAGCGTGTACGCGCCGATTTTCACGGCCAACGGCCGTTCCCCATCTTCGGCCCGGCGTCCGCCGTCCGCTGCCGCGTCTCCGTTTGGCGCGCCCGTGACCCCCACGCTAGGGTCGTACGCGTCAATGGAAATGACAAGGCGCGCCTTACACACGCCGCCCTCGGATTTCAGGACGCGAGCCGTGTACACACCGGGGACGACGCCCAAAGAGAAGCACCGACAAGCTTCCCATTCCGCATTGCTTACCACACCGCTCGTCGATTCAACGAGTTCAACGACCGGCGACCCCAAACAACAAACACCCCCCGCGTCGCCGATGTCAAAAATACGCGCCGCCGCAACCAAGGCGCTTACGCACGTTTCCGTGGACCATGTTCATACTCCTGGAGTTAATGACTCACCGACGGAGCAGGAGCGCTCGTCGCCGCTCGGCCCGGGGTCGTCGCTGGGCGGATCGCGGTTGGCGCGTATGGGTAAACAGTCACGGTCGCCGGTGTCCAGGCTTCCCTCTTTGCCCGCGGAATGCAGGCCGAGCCCGGTGACGCAAGCTGATGGACTGCCGGTGAAGCAAGTGGATGGACTGGATAAGCAAGTGCTTGGACTGGATCTGGATGGAGCTCATCACGGCGAACACAGCCGCGACTCCTCCCGAGTGCTTGTTGAAACCCCATCGCTGGCCGACGCGTGCGCACCGCGAAGTTCCGAGTCCTCTCCGTCAGCGTCTCCCGCGCTCGGGAGCGTTGGCCGACCGAGCACGGGAAGGACCATCGCGCGATTTCTAAAGCGACGACAGCAACTACGCGTGGAGCGAGGAGGCGAATCTGGGTTCACCAAGCTCGACGCCATGAACGACAAGGAAAACCGGGACCCGGCGTGGGCGGAGTTTGGCGAGGCGGTGGTTTTGATGTGCGCCATGTCGGGGAAGAAACTGGGCACGAAAACCGAGGCTTCGAAAAGAAACGATACCGCGCGGGCGCTTCTGAAACAACGCGCCAAACACAAAAAGGCGGGCGCGAAGACGAAAACGAAAACCCCGCTTCGCTCGCCGCTCGCCACGCTTTACGCGAACGATGCCGTGAATGAGGCGTTCGCAAAAACACAAACCACAAAATCCAACGGAGGCGCGGTTCACACCGAATCCCTAGCTTCATTCATCGCGCGCGCGACGAGCGAAGCGGAGGCGTACGGTGCGTGTGATTTTGATTTTGCAAACGACGAACAAGACCTGGACGTGTTCGACGACTCGCTCGCGAACGACGAGGACAAGTTTGTGGGTCAATTCATGAAACGAGGAACGAGCTCGGAAACTACCTCGGAAAGAACCAGCCCTGTGCTTTCCACCCAAGTTTCGGAGTTTTCCGAACTCTCACCGCAACGCGCGGGCGCGCGGAACGAGGTATCCAAGGAGGAAAGCGACGACGACCGCTCGCATTCGCACGTTTCGTCCTCCTTCGGCGTCTCGCCGCCCACCGCGGCGGACACGCCGTTGCCGTTACGAAGCGCCAACTCGGACACGCGCACCAAGGCTTGGCTCGCGGAGGGGTATAAGGAAATTAGAGCCAGCGCGGCGGTGGCGGCGCGACGGTACGCGGAGGATGATTGTTTTGATGAGTTATTAACTCCCGAGGACTCGGAGGCGGGGTACGCCGGCGAAGAAAACGCCGACGTTTGTTTGTCCACCGACGCGTGGGACGAGTACGCCGGTTCTGATGGATACTCTGGGTCTAATAACTCAGGAAACTACGGTAACTCGGATCCAAACACCGACTCACCGTTCAAAATGCTATCGCCCAAAGTGCTGCGCGCCGCCGCCGCGGAAACCGCGCGGTCCGCGTCGCTGTCGCAGCTGAGGTACTCGTGAGGGTATTTATAGCCAGGTGCCTTTTATTCACCTGTTGTATGCATATTCACATTATTTTTCGAGATTGTTGTTCACGTCTTCCTTCCTTCTTGCGTCCATTTTTCAAACCGGTCACGTCTCACTCCTTGGTTTCAATCGTCGGTTCCATGTCAAACCGTTTCCCCACCAAGCCCTCCACGCACTCGTTGATCGCGTCCACGAGCAGGTCGTCCCAGGAAAACTTTTCCCTGCCGAACTGCATCCTGATCCTGTCCTTCCCGAACTTCCGCACTAGCTTCTCAAACTCCTGAGATAAATAAAATAAAGTGTCAGTATGGGCAAACAGTCTCGGGTTATGGGAAACACAACACGTACCTTCGAGTAGTGTTCTTTTTCTGTGTCGCTCCACCCGTTCGGGAACTCCCTGCGGTGTCGCACGTGGTACTCGCCCTCGAAGTCGTAAATCGCGATGCCGTGGAACTGAAACGCGTAGTGCTCGCAGGATTTGATCACGGTTTGATGCGCAAGAATCGTGGCGCAACAAAATATCGTCGCAGGGGTCGCGCATTGGATTTGGCCGTTTCTTTTCCAAGCGGCGGCTGACGTGGCAAGCGCGGCTCGGCAAAAAGCGCATCAAAAAGTGCGTTGGATAGATAACCTATCGCGAGAGGGACGTTCACGCGTTCGCTGTGCAGATGCGCCACACGAGGTCACGCGCGCGTCCGTCACACGCTCGTTTTTGTTTCGTCCGTGCCACGCGAAGGCGCTCGGTAACACCGTTCCCGAAACCCGCAACCCGCGTTCGCGAAACTCGCGAGCTTCTTCGCGTGCCGCGCGCGCGATCGTTCGCACTGCACTCCATCGTCCCATCGGATTACCAAAAAAGGTGCCTTTTGAATGTTCGCCACGCGCTTCGCGGTGGGCGTGGGGCCTGGGGTGGTTGGTGCTGGTGGATCGCGGAGCTCCCACACCCCCTCCGTCGTGGGTACCTGCGCTGGGTCCAATCAAATCAAAACTCAAAGAGCCGTCGTCGCGCGAGCCGCGGTGTGCCGGCTCCCCACCGCGGGCTGCGCTGTTTCCGGGGCGTCGCACGGACCGATGTTCGCGCGTCTGCGAGGCCAACAGAGAAACACGCACCGCGGTCGCGTTTTGAGTGTCACCACCAGCGCGATGGACGGCGGGCTTCCCAAGGAAAACAACGTAGACTCCACGTCCCGGGTGGATGCCAACACCGAGCCATCACAACAACGGTCGGTGTGGTACGGAAGAGGTGCGGCCTTTCCCAAGCGCCGCGTTCCGCCTCCCCGATCACAGCCCCGCACCTTGACGTCCACTCATCCAAAGGAAGTGCACTACTGGTAACTCTTACTGGCGTACTCGCGGCTCTGTGCCAAATACATCACAAACGCACTGTTTGCGGAGCACAAGTTCGTACACATCACGACCGACTGACCAACTCGGCGTTCACAATCAGGGCTACTCATCTTCGTCGCCGCGGCGTACGGCACGCTGAGCGTGGCGTTCAAGTACGTTTACGGGATGCCCGGCCCGCCCACGCCCGGGGTGATCGGCGCGGTGCGAGGGGTGTTCGCCGCGTTCTGCTTCATTCCCATGATTCTGAAGGAAAGCAAACTACAAACGCAAACTCAAGCCGCCAATCCGGGCGCGGCGCTTGAAAAAACCACGTCGGCGACGTCTGCGAAGAAATTCTGGGCCGCCGCCGCGGAGCTGGCGTTGTGGAACCTCGTCGCGCAAGGCGCTTGTAACGTTGCGTTGCTGTTCACGGACGCGACGAGGGTTAGTTTTTTAACGCAAGCCAGCATCGCGTTTACCCCGGTGTTAGTCAGCGTGAGCGGCGACAAAGTCGGCCGGATCACGTGGGCGGGGTGCGCGCTCGCGATCGCCGGCGTGGTGCTGCTGGGTTTCGACGGCGGCGGCGACATCGCGGGCGCGGCGAGCTCTGTTGGGTTGAACATCGGCGACTTCATCGCGCTGATCGGCGCGGCTGCGTACTCACTGTACATCTTCAGAATAGGCAACTTCGCGAAGCAAGGGTTACCGGGAAACCTAACGCAAGCGTGGAAGACGGTTATCCTGTCCGTGCTTTACCTGGGCTGGGCGGCTTGTGATTTGTGTGTGTACCTGCAGAACCCGGTCACCGCGGCCGCGCCTTGGGCGGGGTGGCAGAACCCCCTGGCGTGGTGCGTTCTGATCTTCACCGCGATCGTGCCGGGGTACTTCGCGGATATTTGCCAGGCGAAGGGACAGGAGTCAGTGGAAGCCAGCGAGTCGCAGGTTTTGCTCGCGGGTGAACCCCTTTTCGCCGCAGTGCTCGGCGCGGTCTTATTGGGCGAGAGCTTAGGCACGTATGGGTACGTGGGGGGGGCGGGGTTAGTGGTGGGGGCTATTATGGCGGGGCTGGATGATACCGGGAAGGAAGGGAAGGCGAGGGATTAGCGCGGTAATACGTAGTCTATGTACCCCGCTTAAGTTAACTTACGGCCAAAATTGTGTATCGCTTTGAAAAGCAAAAACGTAACGTGTTGAATCTGCAACTTTTAGAACGCAATCTTCATCTCGACGCCGCGCGCCGTCGGGGTCGCCACTTGGGGTAAAGTAATGGTGTCCTCGATGTGGGCGCCCGCGAACCTGGTAACCCTGGTGCACTGGTTCTTACTGTTACTAGACAGCACGTGCCGCGCGACGTGGTGGCGCTTTTCCCATCCCGGTGACGCGGAAGCTTTTTTTTCCAAACGCGACTCGCTTCCGAAGAGCTGGCAAAGTGACAAAGACACACCACCACCCGTCGTGATCGTCACGGGCGCGGGCAGCGGCATCGGGTACGCGACCGCGGCGAGGCTCACGGAGATGGGACTCTCCGTGGTGGTGGTGTGCGGGACTGTTGAAGAGGCGGAACAGACGTGCGATCTGATTCGGGAAAAGACAAAAAAGGCAAAAAGCAAAAGAAGCGAGCTCATCCCGCGAGGCGCCGATTTACGGAAAGGAAAGGAGGTCGTTAAGCTCGTGGCCGGGCTGGGAGATCTCGAGGTACGGTGCGTGGTGCACTGCGCGGGGGTGTTCGGGGTTTCTTGTGAAAAAATCGCAGACGTCATTGGCGTCAACGCGGCGGCGCCTTTTCTGTTGACGGAGTTGCTGGTGGAACGCCGGCGAGGCCAAAAAAACAAAAATAATAAAAAATACGCTCCTCCCCTTCGCTTAGTGTTCGTCGGGTCCTTCACGCACCGAGGGGTGACGGTTTCTCAGGTGATGCGCGTATGGGAATCGTTGCTGACCGACTGTGGAAAAGGTGGAAAAGACCTTCGCGACAAAGGTAACAAAGACATCAGTGACAAAAACAAAGCAGCGCGACTCACGCCCGCGGAGGTATACGCGTTTTCCAAACTCGCGGTGACCTCGTTTGCGTACGTGTTCTCTACGCGGTACGAATCGGTTTCAATTGGCGATGAATCCTTGAGTCACAACTCGTCCCGTTCGGAGTCACGGAAAGAAACCGAAGAAGAACACGAACACGTCACATGCGCGGTGGCGGACCCGGGTTTGGTGGATACGAAAATCAACCGTGGCTGGCCGTTTACTCTTCGCGTGTCGTACGTTTTTGTCGCCAGGTAAGGGCCTTTCCCATTTCCACACTCCGCCGACTGATTGCCCATACTCGTACCAGAAGGGACTATTCCCTGTGACTGTTCAGACCGATTATGGTGACTGCTGTCCATACACCGTCCAATACACGCGATATACAGGACTGACATTTCTTTTTACAATCTCAGCGCGGTTGGTTTGCTCGCCACCCCGACACAAGCCGCGTGTGCGGTGTGCGGCGCGTGCTTTCGAGAAGAGACGGTGATCTCTCCGAAAGAATCGAAAGAGCCGAAGGAAGGTTTCGGCGATACAAGGAAAGAAAAACAAAACTGCACGTATTTTTTCGGCCCCCGCGGCGCCCGCCTGGAACCGTCGCCGTTAGTTCTCAACCCCGAAGTGCAAAAAATTACCAAACAAGCGCTGGAGCATTGGATGGAGTGGTACAAAGAGGAATAGAGTGGTACCTTGAACGGTAAAAAGTAGCTAGACTAGCAAGTGGTGTGTTTTTGTTTTTCCAAAACCAAACGAACCCCTTTCCTTTACCGTCGAACGTGCTCTTTCGGTTCTAAACTAACCCACGAAATCGCCGACCTGAAATGACGCTACTTTCGCGGGGAGCGGCTTGGGCGTCGGGTCCGACGCTTCGTTCGCGGACAAGTCGTTCTTCGGCCCGAGTTGCCCCACATCGTTGGCGCCCCACGTGTATACGTCCATCGTGACCGAGGTCCTCCTATCAACGGTCCTTTGATCGGTGCGTGCACGCACCGCGAATATCGCGGTGTGTCTTGCGCCGGCGGCGACGCTCGTCGCTCGGGGGACGCCCCGCGCGCGCTCTGGCGGCCGCCTCCCGTGACCGTCCCGCGCGTCGTACATCGTCTCGTCGTACCCGTCCATCGGGTCACCGGGCGCCAGGCCATGGCCCGTGCCGAAGCTCCACACCCGGCCTGTTTTGTCAACACACACCGTGTGCGTCGTGCCCGCCGCGGCGTCCACCACGAAGGCTTTGGTTTTCTTCTTTACAGTTTTGTGGTGTTTCTTTTTCGCCAGAGTGAACGTAGCGTCTGTATCTGTACCACCGCCGGCGCCCCCCGTGCGCCCGTGGAAAAACGAGTCACTGGTTTCCGATTCTTCGGATGACTCGTCTGTGTCCTCGTCTTCCGAGCTCCCCAAGGGTAAGGTAACCGCTTTTGGCCACGTCACGTAATCAGGCTCTCGCGACGAGTGACGCCCGCACTTGAGAGATGAAAAGGAAAGTGTCAGTGTCGTATGGGCAATCGCAGAGGCGGAATGTGGTGATTGGGAAATACGTACCTGCCACGCGCGGTTATCGCCCCAGCAAAACAAGTCGCCGTTTGTGGTAACCGCGGCGGCGTGCCGCTGGCCAAAGGCGAAGCGAGCGACGACTCTCGTTTTTCGAGTTCGGGTTTCGGTTCCTTTGCCTTTGC
>Ga0115001_10000626_pt1 | contig 26397 bp, 14 predicted proteins | sample ArcticOcean_MG_C_12_FD_89869 | JGI IMG/M metagenome (GOLD analysis project Ga0115001, IMG submission 89869) | Marine microbial communities from western Arctic Ocean - ArcticOcean_MG_CB8_130 | ecosystem: Environmental > Aquatic > Marine > Oceanic | place: Arctic Ocean: Canada Basin | collected... | reverse complement strand
TTTCTATTGTTTTTTTTCTTTTGTTCTTATTTTTTTACCGTACCAGTAATAGGTAGTAGTAGTTATTCGCCGTCTAAAATGGCCTTTAATCCTTCGTGTCTGTTAATCTCCTTTGCTAAAGCGGCTTCTTTATCGTCATCGAAATCGGCAACGAACTTCAATAAATCTAAATGAGCCTCCTCGACGAGATGATTCGCGTCGGCTTTGATCGAATCCTCGATTTCGACTTGAGAGACTCGAGTTAATAATTTACAGAGCAACGGCAAGCATAAGCCTAGTTGAAGAGGGGTTTCTTCCTTATCTTGGTCGTCAGATTTCGCAGATTCCAAGGCGTTGGCAACATCTGATAATTTTATTGTTCCATCCGCGAGTGGGTGTGCTAAAATACCGGCTAAAAATCCATCCGCTTTCGGAGATTCCATGAGAACTTCTTCTAACTCGTTGAAGATCTCGGCGATGCCGTCTAAGACGGCGTCGGCGTGACCCGATTTTGAAATCTCTCTCACTAAATCCTCGACTGCACCCCAATCCGCACCCTTTTTGTCAAAAAAATCTTTAAACTGAGCAACGAATAAGGCGATTTTTGAGCCGTTCCAAGCGGCAATAGATTTCATCGCTGCTTGGAGATCTTTGTCGTCCAAATAATATTCCAAAGTCAATCGTCTCTCTTCTTCCTCTTTCTTTTGTTCTTCTTCGTCAAATTCGGAATCCAACTCACTTCTAGGTGTCTCTGGTCTGCTCGAATCATCCTCATCTTTTCCTCCTTTTGTGTTAATTTTCGGTGTTTGCGAACGCGAAGGCGGATTTGACCGACCTTCGACAACTTTAAAATCGCCATCGCCGCCGCCACCTCCGCCACTACCGCCTCCTAAAACGCTCTTTGGTTTCTGCACAATTCTCGGTCTTTCCATTGGTTTGCTGCTGTTCCTGCTGTTACTATTACTTCTAGAATCTTCTCTACTACCGCCCCTTCGATCGTCTCTGTCCATTCTACCACCCGCCGTGTTCGATGATCTAGAGTCCGAACGACGCAAACCGGGGGGCGCACCGGCCTGTGGACCTCCGCCTCCGCGATCTCTCCCAGATCCACCGCCTCTTCCACCTCCACCTCTGCGATTATCTTCTCCCCGTGCTTGTTCCATGGCTTGTCTTTGAGCATCGCGATGGATTTCGTCAATCTTCTTCGGACCTTCAGATGCTCTGCGCTCTTTCCAACCTTTTTGTCTCAACTCGATGACGTCTTGCAACATGAATCGATGACGCGAACTCAAATGCTCCGCGTGCGTTAAGGCCTCGATTCTACGGAAGTATGCATCCATATAGACTGTCGCTTTTGGGTTGCGCTCAATCAACCCTCCGACTGTTGCTAAAAGTTTTGACAACGCTTCCACGTCTTCTTCGTCTACTTCGCCAGCATCTTCAACTTCGCCGCCTTCTTTGATTAACTTTTGGATACACGTGTGCATGATACGCTCTGTGAGCATGGACTTTTTAAATAGTTCACCGATGAAGCGAATATTACCCAACATCATTCGTCGTGATTTTAACAATTCTTCATCCAATCGATTCATTTCACGCCTACGATCTAAATCGAGTTCTTGGAGCGTTTTCACTTTTGGCGTCGGGGCAATTTCGCCTTCTTCGAGGTCTTCTGCTGATATTTCTTCGGATTCTCCATTTTTCTCGGCTTCTTCTTTCGCAATTCTTTCGGCATCTTCTTCAGTTAAAGGAGTGAGCATAGCTTCTTTGTGATCTCCCACAAGTTTGTAGTTTGATTTGATCATAGCGTCGGATGTTTCAAACGCCATCTGGCACTTGTTCAACAAAACGCGCTTGAACGTAATTTCTTGCTTTCCTTCATCTCCCTCTGGATCAACAAATCGAATTTCATCCTGAGTGAAACGATCATTCAGCTTTGCGCATAAATCGGCATACAATGAAGAGAAAATAGGCTCCGTTAACGCCTTTTCAAACATCTGGCTAATTAAACCCAACAAAGTCTTTGGCTCCGTAATGCCAACGGCGATGATCTTTTCCAAGAGCTTTCCAAAGTTTTCTGGCGTGAGCTTGTTGAGTAAACTTTTGAATTCTCTTTGCTTCTTTTCCTCTTCGTCCTGGACTTTTCCAATGATGTAGACGTTATCGGACTTGTGAAGATCTGGCAACACGACTCCCGGAGGTGGTCCTCTGTATTGATTATTGCCACCATAACCGCCATCTCGGTTGCGATTGCCACCACCGCCGCCGCGACCACCACGATTGTTGTGATCGTCAGGTAAACCTCGGTGCTCCCAATTAGAACCACCTTCACCTCTTCCGCCTTTATCCCAGTTTGGCTGTGGTCCGCCACCAGCGCCTCGACCGCCGCCGTGCTTTCCACCTCGTCCGCCGCCACCACGCCCACCGCCGCTGCCGCCGCCAGATTGCATGCCAGGTGGAACGATGAATCCAGGAACGGGCCAATAATCGACATCAGATGGTACTTCAAAATCTTTGAGAAATTCAGTCTTACTGTATGGAGACTCCATCAAAGAACGCAAAAACTCCTCCGAGTACTTTCCGTCGGCTGGTTTGTCAGCGAGCGTTGTTTCTGGAAGTGTTTGCTGCTGCGCAGCAGCGCGCGCTGCGACGACTGCCGCAACTGCATCTCCCGAAGATGTTGGTTGTTTTCGATCCTCAAATTTCGGTGGTGGAGCGCCTTGAGGTGGAATCGGCATACCCGCTGGAACTTTTGGCAGATCAGGTGGCTGAGACGGTTGCGTCGGCGGTTTAGCTGGTGCAGAAGCAGGTGCTGATGGAGGTACTGGAGCTGCTGAAATCGTAGCTTTTTTGGCCGTCTCTGAGGATAATTTCAACATATCAGCCGCTGTTTTTTTAGGCGGTGTTGCCGGTTTCGCTGGTTGTACCTTCTCTGGCGTTCTTGGTGGCGTCTGTTGTTGTTGTTGTTGCTGAGCGACTGGTGGTGGCGTAGGCTTCTTTGCAGCGAGATTAGCAAAACTTGGACGAGCTGGAGGCTGTGGGCTCAGAACTTGCTGTTGTTGTTGTGGAGGTGCTTGTTGCGGTGCCGGAGGCGCTTGTTGTGGCGCTTGCTGCGCCGCGGCGACGACTTGAGCTGCGGATTGTTTCTGCTGATTTTGTTCCGCAGCCGCTGCTTGTGCAGCTTGCATGGTTGCGTAAGCAGCTGCTTGCGCTTGCGCTTGCGCTTGCGCTTGCTCCAGTATCCTTTGCTTTTCCTCCGCAGCTTTCTTTTCCGCATCATCTTTCCGTTGCTTCGCTTCGGCTTCGGCTTTAATAACCTCTTCTGACTTTTCAATCTTCACCTCTGACTTTGTGTTTGGATTAAAAATCTTAATCGCTTTACGTTCTCTCGCTGGAGCAACAACAATAGGAGCGTTACCAGTCGCTGAACCAGGAGCTTGAAGTGTGCCACCAGGAATTCCACCAACGCCTAGGACGCCAGGCGGTCCGACTCGCATCTGCATCTGTTGCATCTGTTGCATGTGCTGCATATGCGCTTGCAAGTATGGTGGAATCATACCACCACGACCGGCTCCAGCTTGAGGATACATTTGAGGGTTTGGAATACCGCCGTTTGGACCATATGGAGACACGAACATTTGCGGTTGTCCTCTCCCCATTTGTTGCGGCATGCCTTGTCCTCTGCCGCCTTGTCCGCCCGGCATACCCATGTTTTGGAAGTTTGGATTGAACCCGCCACCAGCTCCTCTACCACCTTGTTGTTGTTGTTGTTGTTGTTGTTGTTGTTGCTGCTGCTGAGGACCGCCCGGTTGTTGTTGTTGTTGTTGTCCCGGTTGTTGTTGTTGTTGTGGTTGTCCTTGCTGTTGCACGTTCCCAGAAGAATTTGATCTCGGCGGCGGCATTTGTCCTTGTTGTTGTTGTTGTTGTTGTTGTTGTTGTTGTTGCGGACTATTCTTACCATCGTTACCAGCTCTCGGCGTCGGTACTGGTTGTGACATATCGTCGTTATTCGTTTCCAATGAATCTATATAAAGTTTAAACGATGCAATCGATTCAATTCTATCAATACTTTAATAATAATAATAAACTTCTTTTTTCTTCCCAATCAGGTCTTTCGGTGCGATGGACGCGACAAGAGAGTGATGGAACAAAAAGAACAAACGAAAGGAAAGAATAAACGAATCTAAAACAGATATCGTTCGTAAATAACACTCAATCTCGATGGAACGAGAGCAATCAAACGAAACTCTCTCTCTCTCTCTATCTATCTCGTTCGTTCGTTCCTTTTAAGTTTATATATACAGAGTAGTATATATATCGAGGAAATGAAATCGAGAAGAAGAAGGGTAAACTTCTTTTAATGGGGTGAGTAATTCCAAATAAAACGAGGGAGAAAATTTATTTTAAACACCCTAAATCATTTCTTAAACCCTAATTTATTTTTTATTTGAACACCCTAAACTCTGTCTGTCTGTCGACGACTTCCCATATGCCTTTCATTTCTACTGCAGTATTTATTAGAGAGATAAGAAGATTACAAAACAAATCGATGATGCAGACGATGCAGATGCAGACGAGAACTGCGACCAGGACTTACGCGAGCTGTTCGAGTTTAAGCAGCAGCAGTAGCAGCAGTAGCAATAGTAGTAGTAGTAAGACCACGAAATCAGTGTTGAGGAGAAGAAGAATTGGACGAGGACGAGGGGCGAGAGCGGTCGTGCAAAAGAAGAGCCTCGTGATAAGTAGCGATGCTGATAGGAACAAGATCGATGATGGATACGTAGGGAACGACCCGGCGAAGAGAGAGGTGAAGAAATTAGAGATTTCTTTAGGAAACTCGCAGATCAGTGTTGATACTGATTACGTCGGCATACAGGCGAACGGGGCCGTGATTGTGAGAGAGGGCGAGACGGTGATATATGCCACCGCGTGTGCTGCGAGGGAGTTATCGGCCGATGGGGGCTGGGTACCGTTAACTGTGAACTATCAAGAGAGGTTTTCGGCGAACGGGAAGGTCTCGGGCGGGTTTAAGAAAAGAGACGGCGCCTTGCGCGAGGGCGAGACGTTGAAGTCTCGAATCGTGGATAGACCGTTGAGACCTTTGATACCGAAAGGGTTTGGGTACGAGACGCAGATCTTGGAATGGGTTTTAAGTTACGATGGCGAAAGGGGGACCGATGCGTTGGCTATTTTGGCCGCGAGCGCTGCGTTAGCCGTAAGCGACATCCCGTTTAAGACGCCAGTAATGGGATGCAGAGTCGGTTTAATCGACGGCGAGTTCGTCGTCAATCCAACGAGGAAAGAGATGGAGAATTCGAGGTTGGATTTAGTCATGGCCGGAACGAAAGATGCCGTTTTAATGATTGAAGGATTTGGGGACTTTTTGACCACGGACGAGATGATTGAGGGAATAGATGCTGGGCAAAAAGAAATCGCGAAATGCGCGAAACAGATCGAGGATTGGGCCTTGAAAGTTGGAAAGGAGAAAATTGGTGACGATAAGATGATTTCAATCCCGATTGGAATCGATGAAAAAGTCAAAGATCTAGTTGCAAACGATTTAAAAGTAGCGATGTTGATTCCAATTAAAAAAGTCCGAGGGAAAGCAATTGGAGAGTTGAGACAGAAAGCCGTTGACGCGTTAACTAATGAATTCAATGCCTCGCAAGTCGTACAAGCGTGCGGGCGCATTGAATCTGCCGCCTTGCGAGACGCAATTCGTACAAACGGACGACGACAAGATGGTAGAAAATTAACGCACATTCGCCCAATCGTTGCCGAGTGCGGCATTTTACCGCGAACGCACGGCTCTGCTTTGTTCACGCGAGGCGAAACGCAAGTCTTCGCTGTGGCTACTTTAGGCGGCAAATCTGATGGGCAAAGAGTTGACGATGCGCTCGATAACAACGAAGATAAGAAATTTATGTTGCATTACTTTTTTCCACCATCTTCGGTTGGAGAAACTGGTAGAGTTGGAGGCGCAAATAGGAGAGAAATCGGCCACGGAAATTTAGCCGAAAGATCGCTTTTGCCAATCATCCCAAGTGAAGAAGAATTTCCGTTTACTATTAAAATTGAAAGTACTGTAACTGAAAGTAATGGAAGTTCGAGCATGGCGACAGTATGCGGAGGATGCTTGGCGTTGCAAGACGCCGGCGTACCGATCAAAAGGTTTGTACCTATTTTTTGTTTTTGTTTTTTTTGTTATTGTTTTATTTCTTTTTCTTTCGTGTTTCTTTTTCTTTCTGGTAATAAAATGCCGTGGTCTTAAGAACGCACTTTTGCTGAAGAAGCTGCGCGCTGAAAAGCGTCGCGTGAAGTGATTTTGAGTCATAACCCGGCGACATTAACGTTTTGCGTTTACGTTTTCGATTTGAGCGCATTGAAATGTAGACTTTCGAGTCGAATGTTTTTGCGTTTGCCGAATGCGCCGACGCATATATTTTTTGTTTGATGTATTGTTTTGAGAGAGCGAAGAGAAAGACTTTCGTGAACTAACATATTATATCATTATTATTATTTTCATAAAACAGGAAAGTTGCCGGTGTAGCGATGGGCTTGATTCTTGGCGATGAAACGCATCCGGAAGCAATCGTTCTCACCGATATCCTTGGCTCTGAAGACGCGCTAGGTGATATGGATTTTAAAGTTGCCGGTGATTCCGATGGTATTACTGCGTTTCAAATGGATATTAAAGTCGAAGGTATCACGTTAGATGTCATGCGAGATGCGCTCGAGGAGGCAAGATTTGGAATTACTCACGTTTTAGGAGAAATGAAAAAATCAAATCCAGCGCCTAGAAATAAGTTGGGAGAATACGCGCCGCAGATTTTAAAAATGACCATTAATCCAAAGTTCATAGGTAAAGTTATCGGCAAAGGTGGTGAAACAATCAAAGGAATCATAGAAAAGTGTGGAATTTCTAACATCGATGTTAACGACCAAGGAAACGTCACGATTACGGGAATGGGTGGTTGCGATATCGAAGGCGCTCGAGCAACCATCGAAAGCATTTGTCTCGAACCAGAAATTGGCAAAATATATCGAGATTGTGAGATTAAAAAAATCTTGGAGTTCGGATGTTTCGTTGAAATATTTCCCGGTGTTGATGGATTATGTCACATCTCAGAGGTTGATATCGGACGACTCGCCAGCGTTGAAGATATCTTCAAAGAAGGCGATAAAATTGATGTCAAGTTGCTAGAAATAAACAATCGTGGACAAATGAAATTATCGAGAAGAGAAGTCCTTCTTGAAGAAAACCCAGAACTTCGTCCTGCTCAATCAGAGCGTCCTGCTCAATCAGAGCGTCCTGCAGAGCGCCTCGGAGGAAGAGGTGGAGGAAGAGGTGGAGGAAGAGGTGGTGGAAGAGGTGGTGGTAGAAGTGAAAGGAATAGTTTTAGACGCGACTCTGGAGGCTTCGAAACGTTGGATGATAGAGAATAAAATTTATATTATAAGCGCTGGGAGTAGAATTTACTAATATTAGTATCTATATACTAGAAGAATTTATGTGTGTTGAATTGATTGCTTTACCGTTTATTAATCGTCAGAGACGTCGAATTCCGAGCCCGAATCTTCTCTGAGTCCTTCGTTCTCATCGTCTTCGTCGTCGTCGTTAATGACTATCACGTTGTTATCCTCATCTTTGATTTTTTCTGTCTGTTGGGCTAAAGCTTCGTCGCATACTTGACGCAATTTCCACAACGTTTTAGAATCTAACTTCGCTACATCGATTGTGAACTCCTCTTCATCGTCCTCTTCTAAACCTTGCGCTATCTTACAAATTTTTATAATATCTTCCATGACCGATTCTGGCGTTTTTTCTGCAAGTTCCTGCAAAGTAAGGCGCAAATCATGCTTCGCTGGAACAGTGTCCATTAAATGAACACCTTTATGACAAGTCTCACAAAACCATTCGTCATCGCCTTCGGGAATTCCCTCCAGTGGCGGTTTTAGGCAGAAAATGTGAAATCCACAATCACAACAATCGCATAAAAGCATCTTCTCACCGTGCTCTATGCTTCTACACACGTTGCAATGAAGTTCATCTAGAGTATCATTCCACGTTTCATCATCCATTTCGAGATCAAGTTTTGGTTTTTTTGTGCTCGCTGCTGTTTTCTGTTGTTTCTTCGTCTTGCGTTTCTTTTCCGCAGACTCCTTACGTTTTTTGTGTTCCTCTATTTCTATCAACATTTTCTTCTGCTCTTTCTCGGCTTTTTTCATTTGAGCGCGGGCAGCGCGCTCCTTTTTCTTAACCGCGGAATCTTGTTCGATATCAACCTTGTCTTGTTGTTGTTGTTGTTGCTCCTCCATCTTCTTTGCTTTTCGCTCTTGTTTCGCCAGTTGCTTTATTCTCGCCTCCTCGAGCTCTTCGCGTTCTTTCTTCTCTCTCGCCTCGCGTTCTTCGAGCTCTTTTCTCTCTAGCTCCATCTTATCTTTCTGTATTTTTTCCCGCTTCTCTCGTTCCTCTTTTTCTCGCCTTTCCTTCTTCACTTTATCGTTTTCAACTATTGAACGCATCATAGGTGCTAGGACAGCATCGAGCGCGGAACCAGCACCGCCTGCGATTTTCGAAGAACCGGCTCGTTCTTTCAAAACCGACCGAACGATCTCGTTTGCTTCCTTTTCCATTATTTCTGGAAGAATATGTTTCAGCGTTGGATAGTCAGTCGATTCTGACGCTTTAGGAGGCGTGCCAAATTCTTTTTTGTCATCATGTTTATTATTATTATTGTTATTATTTTCGTCTGCCATATTTGCCGCCGGAGGCTCAGCATCAGCACATTGATCTTTTTTAGTAAACGAGTTATGAAAGATGTGCGTTCGCTGCTCTTTTGCGTACTTTCTAAACGCGGTAAAAAATCTCGTGCGCGCGGCGTTGATCATCGTCAGTGCTGATCCGAGTACCCCGCCTTTTCCTGGAATCTCGCGCTCGAGAAATGCCGAACTTGTCTCGTCTTTTTTTCCGCTATTGCTCTTAGCGGCATCCGCGTTTTTTTCTATCGAATTCGATTCAGGTTCGATATACCCAGTTGGTAAGAATGGGTGCACGGTCAATATGTGCGGTTGTTCTTTTTCAGACCAAACGTTCGATCGGTCATCAATTATAAGCGAAAGCGCTTGCGGCCATTTATTCTCGTTACCTTCCCAAGCTATTTTAAATGATTTCCTGGCTCCAGGACCTAGTCCATGTAAAGACACCACGCGCCTTCGCACTTCTCTTTCATCGATTAGAGAAAATTCGCGGTCTAATAGTCTCCACATTTCCATTGCATACTCCTTTTCAGCTGTCGTACAAACGTATACCTGAGCAAGTTTCTTCTTACTCGTGCGATTTAAACCAGCGAGCGCTTCTCTTAAGCCATTGGTGCCGAACCATCCGGGTCGAATGTGTACTAATATAGAACTATGTACTTCGCTCGGGTCGATTCGAGTAAATATTGTGTACCCGTTTAAACCGCCGCGATACTTTGAATTGAGACGAATGACAGGTCTTTCGACTGTCTTAAATTCCCTCTTCTCCTTATCTAATACTGTAACCTTCTCATTCTTCGAGGAATGTGTTAAGAAATCTGACTTTACATGATTCGTAGCTTTGTATTCTTTTAGCATGCGGTGGTCTTCCAAAAGGTGCTTTTGTCTTTCCTTGCAAGCTTCTCGTTCGTTACGAATTTCTCTCAACAACTCTTCTTTGTTCGTTGTCGTCGTCGTTTCCTCTCCAGTGGCCGCCGCTCTTTCGTTGTTGTTGTTGTCGATTAGTTGCTCACCATTTTTAATCTTTTCGAATTTTTCTCCGAGATCGATAATTTTCTTCTGTTCGCTTTCAATCGCGCGCTCTAGAGTCCCCTCCGAGGCCGCCTGTAATAAAGTCTCGTCTAGATCTAAAATGACTACGAACTGCGAATTTTCCAACAAGTAATTTGCCTCAAACACGGACTTTGATGGAATTTCGAATCCTAAAAAGAACGACGACGAATCCGTCGTCGTGATCATCGTACCGTTATTTTTACCATCGAGTTTGTTTGTTTTTTCAGCCTCGCTTTTACCAATCGTCGTCGTCGTCGTCATCGTCGCTGTTGTTGTCGCTTCTAATGACGTCGTTTGCACGTCATTATTATTAACATCTTTATCTCCATTAGTAGGACCACAACCACGAGAATAATTCGGATGCCTCACTGCGACTATATGCAACTCTCGATCTTCGCTTAACGAAATAACCGCGCTATTATTCTTCCTTAACATCTCCTCCCACAAACTCCTCAACGCCTTACAATCTCTCTTACACTCGCTGGCAGTAATAGCCACACTCGCCCCGTGTGGACATAAGAGCAAGAAAACATCGAGAACATCGCACGGCACGTTCCCAGTTTTACTCGGAAACCATAACCCGGCGACCGAGAACCCTTCCGAACCCGCGTACGCTCTCGCGAACGCCTCGTCGTCGTCGTCCGCAAACGCGGTCGCTTCTTTTAAAAGTCTTCTGCACTCTACTCTCATCGCTGATTGATTCGCTTTTATTCTGTCCTGATCCGTGAACTTTATTTGAGTCTCGAACGATTGCGCTACTATCGATGAAGACGTTGACGTTTTTGGCATTTTCACTTTCTTCTGAAAAGTCTCGAAATCGAGACCAAAACCTCGCCTTCTTTCTCTCTCTGCGCAACAAGAAATTTCTGATCTTACGATGGAGACGAACGAAGAAAAACGGAACACGAGAGGAGTAGATCACCGCAGAGACAGTACGGAATCGATTGGAAACCGAAAAAATCTCTCTCTCTCTCTCTCTTAATCTCTTCCTTTGTGCAAAACAGCGCGCTTTCTTACTTACTTCTTCTGTTTCCTTTTTTTTCGTTCTCGCAAGGTGTAAAAGTGGAAAAAAAGAGGAGAAGAAATGTGCTGGCTTGGTAAAAGAGAGTGGTTTAGGGTTTTATGAAAATTTAGGGTTTATACGAAACCCTAAATTAAACCATATTTTTGAAGTGCACTTTATTAGCCCCGCAAAGAATGTATTGCAAGCGGTTCAATCATGAGTATCGAGTTCCAATGAAGAGAGAGGAGTTCGAGACGAAGACGAAGACGAGGAAGGAGAAGAAGAAGAAGAAGCAGATTCTGATGACCAGGAAGCGCTACGATGATATAATCGTTCGGAATCAATGTACGGTCGAAGACGAGGTCGTTGGTCGTGATGATGATGTTGTTGCAGACGAGGAGGAAGAGGAAGAAGAAGAAGTTTTTGATGTGTACATTGAAGATACGGATCATTACGGAGTAGTGTATTACGCGAATTACTTTAAGTTTTGTGCGCAAGCGTTTGAGGGGTACTTAGTCAACAGGAGCAGTATGATTAAGAGAGATGAAGTTGTTTGTGATTATATTAAATGGGCGAAGTACTTAACGGCGGCGAAATTGGGATATCGGATATCGGTGAAGACGAAGGTATTGAAAGTGTGCGAGGAGAAAGGAGAGTCGATCTGGGATGTCGAACATCGTGTTTTGAAGCGAACAAAAAGTGACGTTGATGATGATGTTGTTTGCTTCACTTGCAACGTGCAATATAGTAATAGTCAACAGCGAAGCGACGACGTAGACGAGGATGAAATAGGAAATAGCAACAATAGTAATAGTAGTTCGACAGAAATCCGATTATTTAAAACAGAGCTAAGCGCGAACGCATCGTATCACGTAGACGTACTGCGCTGGTTCGAAAGAAATAGAACCGACCGCATAGGCGGTCCGAACGCGCTCGAGCGCTTGAAATCAGAAGAGGAATGCGTCGTAGTCGTCAGCGCAATCGAAAACGTCTCGATCGATCACAAAGCACTCGGAAACATCGCATCGACAACAAAATCGACTATACCTATTCTCGAAAGTTTCTCTTCGATAACTTTTAAAAGAAGAGACGTCCAATGCGAGTTCTCGCAAACGATCCAGGACCGAACCGGAAAACTAATCGCTGCCGGTTCCGTCACGTGTACGATCATACATCGAGACTCCATGAAACCAAGGAAATGCCCAGACCGTCTCAAACTTAAATTACTCGCTTAATTATGTAATACGAATTACCCGAGGTATCGGTTTACAATATCTATTAGTTTTTTTTATATATACGTACGAAAATCTTTTTCTTTTAACCTTTATTCTCCTTGTCTTTTCACTTTTTCCTCATTTTTCGCCGCGCTCGCCGCGAAAGAACGCGATAATAATAATAATAATAATAATAATAATCGTATTAACAAAATGTTGAAACAGAGAGCAAACTGTAAGGACACGCATAACAAGACGAAGATCGTAATCGATGGGAAAGAACTCATTCGCGTGAAGGATTTGACGACCGGCGAATTCGTCTACCGCGAAATGAACGAAGAGACCGGGAAACCAAAGACGAGGACTGAAATAGCGCAAGAGAACAAAAAGGAGTTTATTGATCGAAATAAGGAACGGTTCCTAGAGAACGATATGAAACGGTGGGAACAAGATAAGAAGAAACAGATCGTCGATACTAGGTTTAAGGAAGCGAGTAAGTTAAGGAGAGAGGAGAAGCAAAGGAAAGAGAAGCTCGGGATTTCGCAACCGACGAGGACGGATTTGTTTCGAGGTAATGGTAGTGGAATGCAGAGGAATGGGAATGGGAGCGCTAATGCTGGTAATGGTGCGAAAATGGCTATGAATGGTTCTAGTAGGAATGCTAATTCTGGAGCAGTTATGGGAGCGGCCGCGTCAGCTGCGACGCAGCAACAACAAGCGAAGAAGAAATCGAGCGCGAAAGCGAAGAAACAATCTAAAGCATCTCAGCAATGGTTAGAGAAGCATGGGAGGGTACCACTACCGAAACCTACGAAGGAGTTGCTCGAATTACGCGAGGAAATGAAGTTGGCGAAGAGTACGAATTTGGAGAAGCAAAACCAAGGGAAGTTTCAGTTCCTGTTTGCCGCTTTGGAGTTAGAGGAGAAGAAGTTTGCGGAGAAGATGAGAGAGGCGAGGGAGAGGAATTACGAGTTTGAGAGGTCGAAGAACAGGATGAACGAGAATAGAGGCGGTTCGAGTTCGGAATTTGACTCAGACGAGGAAGAGGATATGGGAGAGAGAAGAAGAATGATGATGGGAAAGTCGAGAGATGCGGATGATCCAGATTTTAGGCGAGACTCATCAGCTGTTTTAACTCGAGGTTCGCAACAAGATTTAATGGATCCAGATTATAGGAGAGACGTATTGCCAACACAAACAAAATCAACAACAACAACATCAACAACAAAGCAAGCGCAAGCAGTAGTCGAAACTCCAGTGCAGCAGAAGGAAGCGAATAAGAATAAGAATGCATCCAATAAGAAAAAGAAACAACAAACAAACGGCGACGGCGACGCGAAAATCTTGCAAAACGAGGAACCCCCAAAAATTAAAAGTATTCCTAAACCGAGGTTAGAGAATTTAACTTTAAGTGGTGGTTGAATGAGATTTTTCGTTTTCGCATCGTTTGGGTTTGCGTATATCACACGGAAATAACACATTTTCTAAAATAATTCTCACCTCGCTCTACGATGTAAGCGAGAAAAAATAACACGAAACGAGAATAAAAATCGAGAGGAAGGAAGAGAGAGAGAGAAAGTGAGAGACTCGAGAGCGATTAAATCGCCAAAGAAGTGAACACTTAATGAAGTTCTCCATCATCTTCGATGATGAGAAGCTCGGAAATTCACAGAGCACACTTCTTTACGAAAGGGAAAGGGTAGCGAAAGCACACATACAAAGCTGCTATTGCGTAATAAAGAATAGCAAATAAAGAACATCATTGAAAACTATGCTTTATTAAAATGCTACAAATTACAAAATTTATCCAACCCATATGTCCGTTTAAGCGCATCGTCCCAACGACTACGTCCTTTAATTCTATCATCATCGTTGCTATTATTCTCATATGTGTTTGCGTATCGCGAAGAAGTATTTTCTTGTTCGCCCCCGAGAACGTCTTCTGCGGTCCAATATCCAGCACCGATACCAGCAGCGAGTGCTGCTCCTAACGCGGTCGTTTCTATATTCTTAGGTACGCATACGGTAGCTCCTAGTACGTCTGCTTGTATTTGCATCAATGTCGCGTTTGCGCTAGCACCTCCGTCTGCTCTCAGAAATCCTTCTCGAGCAATAGCATGGTTTTCGTTGCAGTCTAACGCCATTGCCTCGAGAACTTCTGCGGACTGGTAGCAAATCGCTTCTAAAGCGGCTCGACATATGTGCGCTTTTTTAACATATCTAGTTAGTCCAACGATGACACCTCTACTATCGCTGCGCCAATGTGGTGCGAATAAACCGCCAAAAGCTGGCACGAACGTCACGCCGGCGGCGTTATCAACTTTTTTCGCAAATAGCTCAATATCGGATGTCTTTTCAATTAGTTCTATATCTTCTTTGAGCCATCTAATACATTCACCACCAACTGCAACTGCGCCCTCTAATGCATATTCTGTTTTTGCTTCCTTACCGAGTTTCCAGCATACCGTTGTGAGTATGCCTCTGTTCGAGCGTGTGATTTTATCTCCAGTATTGCGCATGGCGAAACATCCAGTCCCGTACGTGTTCTTTGAATCGCCTTCTCGTAAACGGTGCCCTAAAGCACTCGCATGTTGGTCACCAAGAACACCGCATACATAAATTCTACCATTTTTTCCATTATCACTTCTAATAGCTTCCGCGCTCGATATAATCTTAGGAAGCCAAATTCTTTCAATCCCAAAAAGTTCGAGTAACTCCTCGTCCCAATCTAACGTCTCCACGTTCATCAAAAGATACCTCGACGCATTCGTCACATCTGTATAATGATGGCAAAAACTATCTCCACTACTCGCTAACTTTTCAATGATCCAACTATCGACGGTCCCAAATCTTAACGTCCCTCTCTCCTTTGCCTCTTTCACCGCCGAACAATTCTCGAGCATCCAAATCATCTTCGAACACCCAAAATACGTCGATATAGGCATCCCACACTTCTCCAAAACTATCTTCTTCTCGTTCTCACTAAACCTTTGGCATATCTCGCTCGTTCTCACATCGCACCACACGATCGCGTTCATTAACGGTTCCTTCGTCACCGAATCCCACGCAACGACCGTTTCTCGTTGATTCGTAATCCCTACAGGTATCGCACTCATCTCGTTCAAATCGAGATACTCATAATTGCTATCGTTCATAATCGCCTCTAGCACTTTCTCTAAACATCTCTCGATGTTCCGAACGATCTCCAGTGGCGAGTGTTCCACCCATCCAGGCTTTTCGTGTATTTGTTCGTGCTCTAGTTGATAGGAATGAACGCAGACTAATTCTTGTTCACGCGAAAGCCGGTCGTACGCTATCACGCGCGATGAAGTCGTTCCTTGGTCTATTGCCAGAACTAACGAATTCTTTGAATCGTTCATTCGAGCTTGCGATTTCGTCGTCCACTGCGCAGTCATTTTTTTGTTCGTACTCTATTAATTATTGGAACCGTAAACTACTATTTTATTATGACCGATTTTGTACTTATTACAAGTAATAGTAAACTGAAAAAGTATGATGATTATTCGCGCGCGTGATGAATGAACTAAAACTGGACGTATAATTCGCGATCGGCGTTTAGCTCACCGACTAACTCGGCGGCTTCGATCAACGCGACTTCACCAAGTTTCGTGATGTAGTTATTGTTCACGGAAACGTTTTCGAGCGCGCCGTCGGCGTTGTTTTTAATCGCGGCGGCGAGCGCGAAAGCGCCCTCGTCTTTGATTTCGTTATACCCTAAATCTAAAGTCGCGAGATGTTCGTTGACGACGGCTAAGGCTTTTCCGAGCGAGCGCACGCCTTCGTCACCTAACTCGTTTCCACGTAAATCGAGCGTAGTGAGGCTTTCGTTGTACGTGATTGTTTCGGCTAAAGCTGCAGCGCCTTCTTTATTGATTTTACACCAACCCATGCGCAGGGTTTCGATCTTCGCGTGGAATTTTAAAGACTCGGCTAAAGCGATGCCGCCTTGTTTTCCTATTGGGTTATACCCGAGTTCTAATGTAGTCAAAGCGGTGTTTTCTTGTAACGATTTGGCTAATGCCTTGGCGCCTAGAGCGCCGATGTTGTTCCCGCCAATATCGAGATTTTTCAAGGTTACGTTATCTTTCAACATTGGAGACATTTTAATCGCGCCATCGTTGCCTAACTCGTTCATATATAAGTTCAAATGCGTCAACGCCGAATCGTCTTTCAAATACGAACATAAAGCGTCACCGGAATCTGACCCGATCGCGTTATTACCAACATCCATATTCGTCAACTTCATCTTACGTTTAGATAAAGCTTCGCAAAGCTTAATGCAACCTTCGTTACCGATATCGTTTCCATTCAAAGTTAACGATTTCAAACTGCTATTAGTAATCAAAGCATTCGCGATTGATATCGTGCCCAGAGCGCCGACGTAATTGCCTTGCATCGATAAGTGCTCCAAAGTTTCGTTTTGGGACAAAGCTTGCGCCAACGCAGCTGATCCTTCATAATCGATTGCGTTATTATTAAGCTCTAAAGACGTAATCGTCGTGTTTGATTTTAAAGCTTCGGCTAGAGCTTTCGCACCTTCATCGCCGAACGAGCACGAGTTAAGATTCAAAGTAGTAATTTTATTATCCGTCTTCAAATAGTTCGCCAAAGATACGACGCCGGCATCCAACAAAGGATTCGAAGCGAACGATATCATTCTCAATTTTGTGTTTTGCGCCATCGCTTCGGTGATTGCTAAAATCGCCGTTTCGCCGAATCCGTTTGCTCCGAAATCAACGCAAGATGCCGTTTGGTTGAACGCAACACCTTCTGCGATAATTTTCGCGCCATCGTCACCAAGATTTTTGCCGTTCAAATCGACTGTTTGAAACCTTCTAAGTTCGTCCACACAATCGCGGCATAAACGTTTGAACTCTCTCGTCATCGGTTGTCTTTGTTGTGGTTGTTTTTTTTGTTGTTGTTGTTGTTTCTTTGCGCCGCTGTCGAGATTCTCTTTTGAAGAAGACGACTTGGACATCGAAGCGGATTCATCGTCGCTACTTACTTCATCAGTGGTTGTGAACATTCGCAAGCCTGGGGGAAGATTCCCAGCGCCGACTGGAGCGTTTTCGCCAGTCCCATCGATACCGACGTTTTCCTTAGCCGCCTTGTTCAACGACTTATAAAAGTCCGAATCCGATGACGACGACGACGTCGTCGTCGACGCTTCTCTATTTTTCTGTTGCTTTAATAGTTTTTCTTGTTTACCACTACCGTCAACACCACCACTCTTTGCGTTCATATCAAACACTTCCTCTCCATCGTTTCTTTTCAGTAGTTGTCTCTTCTGCATCTTCGTCCAAAGAAAATATGCAATCATCCCTACAGCGCCGACGCCGGCTGCGATCAAAGTCGGATCCGCATTCGCGACTCGCTCTTTAACAGAGTGCGAAATACTCACAGTACTCTTAGTACTCTTACTACTTTTTATCGTTCGCCTCGATTTTCTCTCGTTCACTCTATCGACTCTCTCCAGATCTCGTTCTTCCCCATTCGTTACATCTGTACTACTGCTGGTACCGATTGGAACGAGACCTACTCGATCGTCTACTCTTAATCGTCCCTCATCAACAAGCTTTTGATGATCTCTATCGACCGAATCAAACCTATCGCTCGTTACATCGCTGTTTGTTTCCAACGAATCCCCAGAATCATTCGCTTTAAGCGAACTTTTTAGTGCGTCTTCGAAATCGACTTCTTCAACATCCGTCGTTAGCTTTGGCGGCTTCGCTTTTGTTTGGAACTTATTTCCGTTCTTCGGCGCGGTGTTCAAAAAAACGTTCTTTCGTCTCGCGAGTACGAACAGCGTTCGTTGTTTTGCAGCAGTAGCAGTAGTAGCAGTAGTAGCAGTAGTTGATAACATGTCTTTATTCTATGGAATATCGCGTCGTCGTAAGCTGCTGATGGTTTTTCATTTTTGACCCGAAATTGACCCCTATGGACTGATAGAGATTGGGCGCTTTTTCATGCCTTGACCCGAAATTGACCCTAAATTGACCCCTATAGAGAGAGGGTGCTTTTTCATGCCTTGACCCGAAATTGACCCGATGACCCCTATAAGAGAGAGGGTGCTTTTTTGGAAACATTATTTGGCCAGACTTTTGGGAGAACCGAATTCTATATCTTTGACTCCTCAACACACACACACACGCACACGCACACACACACACAGACACACACAGAGCGCGCGAAGAAGAAGAAGAAGAAGAAGAAGAGAGAGATTAAGAGAGAGAGCTCGTTCCGCTTTTGTTTCAGTTTCGAAGCCTCGGTCTGAGAGATTGCGCTCTCGCGTCTTCTAATCAAGAAACTGAAAAGAAACGAAGAAAAAAGATTAGTACTACTTTCGTGGAAATAAAAAGTAATATCTATATAGAGTATTGTTTAAGTCAATTAATGACGACGAGTGCGATGATGATGGAACACGTATTGATTGAAGAAGAACAAAGTGATGCTAGTGCTAACGATAGGAATGATAATAGTAAGCGATGGTACGCACTCGTGGGATTTGATTCACGGGCGGACGAAATAACTGAATTAGAACAAGAGTTGTTAAGGACGACGACGAATAATAATAATAATGATAATGATAATGATAATAGAAATAAAGAAAGGGAAAATGTTGCCTATGATGACAGCGAGACGACGACGATGAGGATGATTATTAGGCCGCCGAGTAGGTTGGGATTTTTCTCGACGACGTTATTAGCCGACAAGGAGGAGGAAGATAATAATAATAATAATAATAATAATAATAATAATAACGGTGATTCAGGTGGGAACGTTGAAGCGGAGGAGGTAGATGCAGCGGACTTGTCGCCTGCGACGAGTCCTGGTAACGAACACGGTAAGAAACGAAAGAGACAAGAAAAAGATAATAATAATAATAATAATAATAATAATAATAATAATAATAATCAAACGACTACGACTACGACTACGACAAATACGAGAGAGTTGCCGCCTGGATGTAAGCCTGGAGGCCCGTGTGACCATTGTGGTGCCCTAGATTCACCTCAGTGGCGACGTGGGCCAGTAAAAAAGCCTTGTTTATGCAACGCATGCGGCACTCGGTTCAGGAGGACAAATTTCCTGGCTCCTCTCGCACCGGTTCCTACCACGAAGGTCTTGGAAGAAGACGCGATTGCGACGAAAAAGAATTATACAAACAATAGCGACGCTTCGAAAAGAAGCTCGCTTGCAATTGCGATGTGTTGATTTTTTTGTGGATATGTCTGCCTCGCTCTGTATTATATTGTTCAATGTATACTTTTATTATCATCTATTCAAATGTTGTACAAAATAAAAAAACTCCGACGATAAATCATCATACTAAACTACATTAAAAACGCTCGTAATAAACGCTTCGTCTCCATCAATTTTTGGTTTCGTTGCTCAACACGAGCGGCTTCTTCTCTTAATTTATTTAACATTTTGGATTCTTTCGGCGTCGACGATGCAATGATCATTTTTGCAAGCAAAGTCGTTGGCGGAGTTGTTGAAGAGGATGGCGACTCTTTTCCTGAAGAAATTACGACAGAAAAATTGTTATTATTATTATTATTATTATTATTATTATTATTATTATTATTATTATTATTATTATTATTCGGCGTGTTTGTCGAAGCAGAATCAGCGCTTGAATTCCTCGAAAGCTGCTCTCCGTTCACTTGTTGTACAAACTCGTTCGCTTTTTCATTCGCACGTTGCTTGAAATTCTTCAAGTTCTGCGCGAACTTTGACGTTTCGAATTGAGCGTTTAGAGACTCCATTCTACTCGCAAGAAAACCGGAAGTCTTCGAAGTTTTAGGCATCGGAGAGTCGTCCGTCGCGTGAAATGACGAATTATCTGCGTTATTTCGAGATAGTTGTTGCTGCTGCTCCTGAAGAAGTTCTCGTTGTTTCTGTTCATCGACGATTTCTTTAATTTCCGCTGCTAATCTTAATGCGACAGAGTTCGCAACTTCCACGGATGCATCCACGACTGAAACGCACTTCATGGCGACCTCGACTGTAATATTTTCAATAAAAGCAATCCATGACAACATCAACGTTTTCACGGCATTTTCACTTATCGATTGAATCATCTTGCACTTTTCTAAACAGCCATGAGTTGATTTCTGAAAATGCTCTTTGTTCAAGCGAGCGTTTAAAACGAGTTCAATGTCACCTCTAGCGCTTCCAATTTCACACAGCAATGCATGTCTCAAGCGAGAACGCGCTGATTGGATATCTTTCACGCGGCCAAACAATTCCATCTCGCGTTCTAAAGCGTGTGCGCGCCGAGAAATCATCGCATCGATTGCATTCGCCGTTACGCGAGCCGCATGTAATCGATGGTCTTCTTTTTCAATTTCATCCGTAAGTTTTGTCGCCTCTTCCATAGAATCCAGATGCGGAATATCTCCATCGAGTGCGTCGTTTTCTATAGTTCTTTCGCCTTCAAGTTTACTTTGTTTCCAAGGTGCGAGCAAAGTTTCTACACCAGCTGAAACTTTATTGCCACACGTTGCCTCTCTTGTTCGTCTTCGTTTACGGGCAAATTCGCTCCAGTTTTCAATCGCGCTTTTTCCTTTGATATCTTCATTCTGGAATAATTCTTTTTTACTTTCAAAGAATGAGCACAGCGTTTCTAAATCCTTTTGTGCTTCATCTTTTGTTTTTGTAACGAATCGAGCGACGCGATGTAAATCTTCGGTAAACTTTTTATCATTCTCCATTTTGATGGACTCGATATCTTTTTTATTGACGAGATCAACTTTTTCAATCGAATAAGAGATTTGGTTCAACTCACTTTTCTCGATATCTTCCCACGATTCGTCATTATTTTTGCCGTTACCATTATGTGTTGCACTACTATCTAAGCTCGCTCTACCCATCGTTGCCGTCGTCGTCGGTGGAGACGTTCCAAATCCTTGCCGTTGCAAAGACTTTGGCGGTGAAAGTTCAAACTCTTCTTCGTGATTTCTAATAATATTATTGGTATTCGGACTTATAGCAGCACTATTCTCAAGTACGTCCTTAAGTTCTGACGACGATGATTGTAGTTTTGACCGTGATATGATGATCTTCAACACCTTCTTCAAAACCCCTATCTGATACAAAACTCGTTCGCCTCTTTCTAACGTGACGTTTAGCCAAGCTAAAGCTTGACGATCAACTTGTACTTTCGACAAATCCAACGCATCTCTAATCAAACATTCTTCATATCCCTCTCGAAAATCTCTCAATTCTTCGGCTAAAGTTTCTCTTTGTATAGCGAGGTCTGTAGAGGAAATCGCGTGGATTGATACTAAAGCCGCTTCAGTAGTCAGTTGCGCGATTCGACGAGCCGTGGCGTCTGAAACGCAAAAACGCAACTCGCGCTCGAGGTTCAAAATGAGCTCAATTATTGATACGCTCGAATCCATGTTAATTCCAGCTTTAGGCACTTCTAGAATTTCTCGTTTTGTCTTCTGAGCAGAATTCGTCGTCTGTACGGCATCAGTTTCATCTTTTTGTACTGCTACTCCTAGCGAAGAAGTTGATGATGTATTGGTGGTTTTCTTCTTATCATTTTTTTTCTCGTTTGATGTACTAACATCATCATCATCATTATCATCATCGTTGTTCGATACTTCTTCGTAATCACCATCAAGTTCTTGTTCTTCAAAACTATCTTCTTCTTCTTGTTCTGTTGCGGCTTGTACGACGCTTAAATCATCGAACAAAACCTGCGAAAACGAAGTCGCTTTACTTTCTCTCGTCTTCATCGTCTTTTCTAGTTGCATCTTGAAATCATCTTTACTATTAGTTGTCGTTGATTTTTCGTTCGATTGTTGTTGTTGTTGTTGTTGTCTTATAATGTCTAGCGCGTTTGGTATACCTTCTGATATCATTTTCCTATACACTTCTTCTCTTTCTCGTTTCAAACAAGTCGTTAAATCGCCGTCTTCTTCGAGCACTTCGTCCTCGACTGATTTCAAAAACATTTCGTCCATCTCCTTGCATAACATATCAAATCTGTTCTCAAATCGTTCGAGCGATTGTTCGCTACTACCAACATCTTTCCCTAAATTTTGTAATCTCTCCACTGCTTCGCCGAGCTCTGTTGCATCGAGTAATCTCTCCACGTTAGCTTCCAACAACGCAACGCTGGCGGCGAACAAAGGCGCTCGATGTTTACTCTCAATAACTCTGTCCCATACTCTAAACGTCAACCTGGTCGGTAACACGTTCACGAACAAAGTCAACAACCATTGACTACTAGTAATTGCACTAACTATATTATCCGTAGCCAAAGCGTCTAAATGAACACCTAGTTCTGGAATCATTCTATGTATACATCGAGCGAAAACTTTCTGATCTCGCGCGGCGCCTACCATGCCCTCCGTAAAATACCCTTTTACGATCTCCGATACGATCACATCTAAAGACCAAAACGCTTCGTTCTCGTTCATCCCACTCAATAACAGAAACGCGCTTATGAAGTTCATGGATTGTACGTATCCAGTCTCTTTGTTATAATTCGCGTATGCCGTAAGAATTCTCTTAAGTGACTCCCACATCTTTTCGCCAGGTTTGGATAACCCGCAATTCTCGAACGTTGAGCCAGTCCTAGGCAGATCTTTCTCGATTTGTTGACAAGTCTCTTGTTCTCGTTGATTCTCGGTTTTGTTCAGCGCAGACTTTGTCAGAAATCGTTCGAAGTGTTTATTATTATTATTCGTCGTGTTCGTTATGAGTTTTCGAGTCCAATGCGAAGCGCGTGAGTTTTCTTCGTGTAGAGTGGATTTGAGCCATTTCTTTAGTTCCGGGGTCGACCTAAGATGATCGATTACTTCGTCTTTTGTTTTGTCTTCGTCTTCCTCTTCCATCTCTTTAGTATTCAATTAATTGAAGAGAGGTGTTAAGTGAGTACTCTACTGATGATGCTGTGGAAATTTTTGCAATTTTTATTAAAATACTCTGATGAGTTTAACGTGAAGATGACCGTGTATCACTCGTCGTCATCGTCGTCTACGCTGCTGCCGATCTTATACGATCTTATCTCCAAGCGCTGGAAGAACTTCCTCGTCGAGCTATTAAATCGTACGTCGGGGGAGACAACGCTACGGCTTCGGCCCAATCCGCGAGACCGTACTGACCGAACGAAGGTTTTATGAACGTTCGTATGAGAATAGGTTTCTTTGAATCGGCTATGAACGCTGATATCATTCTCGAGTATATCAAATCATTTGCTTTTGCAATGCTGTGTCGCATGATCTCAGCCGGTGTCATTAATCGATGTTCTCTGGCTAAAATTTCTACCACGATACTCTTAGTATCTTTTTGAGGATCTTTAGTCTCCGTAACTTTTTTTTCCGGCTCTATTGACAAACCACCGACTGTTTCATCTTCTATTATTGAACCATTTAAAGTTCTCGATTCTTTCGAACCTTGAACAATCACTTTCAAGCGTTCAACGTTCTTGTTCGATGCGTCTAACAAATGTCGCTGCTTCTCCAAAAGCGCATTCTGGTTCTCTGAAATAATTTTTACGAGGTTTAAATGTTTGACGTGATCTTTAGAGAGCTCATCAAAAGCTTCTTTATTCAACTCAAATTCGCGCTTTAGTTTAATGTATGCCGCCGCAAAATTCGTCGATTTGTGCAACACAACTTCGTCGTTATTATTCAACTTTTTACTCTGTTTTCTCAAAAACTGGCTACCACAAATATACACTCGACCCCAATTTTCTGGTATCGTCTCGATTACTAGACAATCGATAGCATCGTCTACGACGTAGACTTCTGTTCCTGGTTTACTATGACCTGGTTTTGTTTTTAAGCGCATTATATTATTATTACTTTCATAGCGCGCGTGAATTGATTAATGAAGGAAAGAGAAGAGTTGTATTTTTTCGGATTTTCCGATATAAATAATTGTAAACAAAATGCAAACTGATATTGATATTGATATTCCGATACAGTGCTGGCATATCTTGTACTGCTATGTACTGATGGTACTGGTATGTTTATATATTGATACAGCAACGCTTGTGATATGCGCAATCTATACTCCTTTACTCTGCTAACGTATATTTACCGTGCCTAATTTTTGAAAACGTTCGTCTTATTGACTTTTTATTATTATCGTTCCTGAAAATGTCGTAAATGGAGGCTATGTTTAAACCTTTACTCGTAGATAACGGATGTCTCGCGATATCCATCGGAGAAAGCTCTCTTCTTTCTGTTCGAAGGACGGCGATAATGATTTGTTTCGTGAATTCTTTTCGAGTGCTAGTGAACACGTCTGGTTCGAGCTGAAGGCCATTACTTAGCAGAAGTAGGACGGGCGCGAGATCTTTCATCTCTTCGTCGTCAATCTTTTGTCTGAGCTCGTAAAGCATATCCATTTCCTTGACGTGATCTCTTAAACACTGCAGCGCTTTCTTCTGCTTACAATACAAAACCAATTTTCTCTCGAGTAGATCATTCCTCGAGCGCGCGTGAATCAGTTGCCTCGTGCAATCGCGCAGTGCCTCTAAGAGCTCCTTCTTGTACTTATCTATCAAGTTTCCGTTCATATCAACGAGTTGCATCGAAGCACTCGTCGTCGAAGAACTGGCCGTAGATACTTGACTTCTTCCTCTATTCTTCTTCTTTGCTTTTAAACATTCGATGCGTAATTTCTTATCGAACGCGATATATGTTTGATCGAAACCAAGTTCGAGAGCTTTTTTTCTCGCTCGTAAAATATCTAATATTTTCTTCGAAGATGGAACACGCGCGTCGTTATTCGAGGCGAGTCCGCATTCGATGAAGCAACTTAAATCATCTTCTGAATAGATTTGCTTAGCATCGTTCGGAAGTTTTCCGTCCATTTTTGTGCGTGCGCGTGCCGATATGTGTACGTACGTAGCAATTTTAATGACGCAGATATATTTTTCTCGTTGTAGGATACTTTGTACTTGTTAGTATTTTAAGAAACAAAGCATGCGAGACAAAAATATCGCATACACCACGATACTACTCAGAAACAGTAATGCTACGATGTAATAGTAGATGTACGGTACAGATAAGTAAAACATTGCTCACTCATACTTATTAGCTATCGAGTTAAGAAAATGCTATTATATATATATATATCATATCATATCATATCAAGAACGAATGATTCTCTCTCTCTCTCTCTCTCCCTCTCTCTTCTGAATTATTGAAGTTCGGCAGCGGCGAGACATAAAGCGTTCAATTTCATAGATTCTTCTTCTTCTCCTCCTTTTACTTCTTTTTTTCCAGTCGCAGCAGCAGCAGACCCTTTTGTTGTTTTGCCTAGTAGATTTTGCTTTTCCAGTTTCTCGTTCGACATGAACCCTTCCGGTTGCTTACGAACAGTCGTTATTAATATATCCAGCGGCGTTTCTTGCAAATAAGTTGCCAAATGTTCGTACTTGGCTGACGAATAATTTAACTGAGGAACGCCTTTTCCGTTTTTCTTCGGCGGTCGACACTTTAAAGCTATGATATCCCAAGCGTTCGCTGCGTCTTCTTCTCGTTTCCAGCCTCCTAAATAAACTTGTTTCCCAGCCGCACCTGCTTCACCTTTCATCCACATATGCGCTTCCCACCTTCCGGAATTTTTATGTTTCGTTACTCCTTTGAATTGGCTCGTTCGCAGCGTTTGAGTTTTTTTGATGTTGGTGTCGGTTTTATGGACTTTTTCTTGATGTTTTTGCTTTTTCTTGATGTTCTTTTCTACTAAGTTTACGGGCTCATTTTTTTCTATAACTACAGCCGGTGGCGGCGGGGCGCTCGTCTCTTCTCGTTTCCTTTTCATGGCGGCTTCGTTTTGTTGTTGCAGTCGTGAATCGTGAATCGTTTGCAGTTGAATCATAGTCCAACGACTCATGAAAGCTTCGCACTCTTCGTCATTTTCTTGCTTCCGTAGCTCAAATTTTCCTTCCATTTCTTTCAACGCGTTCGCGCAAACGAGTTGCACGTTCTGCAAGAGTTTCTCTTTCTCTTCAATACACTCTTTCAGATGCTTATTTTCTACTTTTAAAACGTTTTCTCGCTCGATTGCGCGCGAAAGACTCTCCTCTTCTTCATTTTTCTTCAATACCTTTTTTTGGTCAAAAGTCTCGTCATCATCAATAAGTTTTGGAACTAATCTTTCTTCTAATCGACAATCTTCGCGCAAACCTGAATCTTCGGAATATTCTACCGATTTTTCTTCTTCGTTCTCGTTTTCTTTATTCATCGTCGTTTGTTTTCTCGCTTCACTCGCAAGTAACTTCGATTTCAGATGGTGTCTGTGTCTATTATTATTTTGACCGACGAGTTTGCATTGACTCTCCTGTAAATCTCGAAGTAATACCTCCGAGCGACGAAGCGCTTCGTTCAATAATGA
>Ga0115001_10000622_pt1 | contig 26462 bp, 23 predicted proteins | sample ArcticOcean_MG_C_12_FD_89869 | JGI IMG/M metagenome (GOLD analysis project Ga0115001, IMG submission 89869) | Marine microbial communities from western Arctic Ocean - ArcticOcean_MG_CB8_130 | ecosystem: Environmental > Aquatic > Marine > Oceanic | place: Arctic Ocean: Canada Basin | collected... | reverse complement strand
CTGGTAACTTTGGATCACGTGGGAAAATGGACAAATGTACATTCTGCGCCGGCGGTCCAGAGGAAAACCATTCCACAGCTGAATTCGCTAAATACGGTCGCAATCGGATTGCAGAAGGCAAATTGCCGATCTGTGCCGAGATGTGTGCCACTAAGGCGCTTTTGGCGGGTGATGGAGACGTTGTCTCTGGAATCTACCGTGAACGGGTTGTGTCTCGGGGCTTCGGCTCTGGAGCTTGGGGCTGGGGTACAGCCTATGACCAAAAAGGCGGCTAAGTTGTTTGCCTGAATATATGAATAAAAAGGGCGATCCTGAAGGGTCGCCCTTTTCACCTAACAACCCCTGAGGAAATAATATGTTGCGTGCCATGATTGCTTTGATTTTGACTCTGTCATTCCTATCGACTGCTAATGCGCAAGGTGGAGCCGCACCTGATCGAAGCGCGACTGGGGGAGCACAGACCCTAGGGGATATTATGACCCGCCAGCGTGGTGAGGAAGTAGACAACAGCTTTCGCAGTGGTGCTACTGGCGATGCAAGCCGTGCGGCTGACATCTCGAACCAACTTGGTACATTGGGTGGAAATTCTGACCCTGAGCTTTGGCGCGCTTTGCGCTTTGGATCAGCCGATATAACCGCATCTAACACTGGCCCGGCTGCTACAGTCCTAATCCAGGATGGAGGCATGGGCTGGCTGAAATTTAGGGAAGGCCCGCTTACAACTTATGGTGGTGCGCTTTTGATGGGGGTGATTGCTTTACTGGCTGCCTTCTTCATGTACCGCGGCCGTATTAAAATTGATGGCGAAAAGACCGGGCGTAAGATTACGCGGTTTAAAGCAATTGAACGCTTTGGCCATTGGTTGCTTTCAGGCTCTTTTATTCTGCTGGGTTTAACTGGGCTGATTTCACTTTTTGGCCGCAAGTTTTTGATACCAACCTTTGGTCATGAGGCATTTTCATTCCTCGCTGTGGGCTCTAAATGGGTACATAATAATGTGTCGTGGGCGTTTATGGTGGCTCTTGGTATGATTTTTGTCATGTGGGTTGCAGAAAACATACCGCATCGCACTGACATTAACTGGCTGCGCAAAGGCGGTGGAATTTTTTCAAAAGGTCACCCGCCAGCGAAAAAATTTAATGCGGGTCAAAAGATTATATTCTGGTCTGTGATCGTCTTAGGCGTTTCCATCTCTGTGTCGGGCCTATCTTTGCTCTTTCCGTTTGAAATCAATATGTTTGCAGCAACATTTGCCAAGATTAACGCTACAGGAATTGGTGGCCTTCTTGGCTTTGGCGAACTACGAGAGGTATTGGCTCCCCATGAAGAAATGCAATACGCACAGCTCTGGCATTCGGTTGTCAGCTTTGTACTGATGGCTATTATTTTAGCTCATATTTATATTGGTTCACTCGGAATGGAGGGTGCCTATGATGCTATGGGGTCTGGTGATGTGGAAGAGCAGTGGGCCCGTGAGCATCACTCCCTTTGGGTAGAGGAAGTTTTGGGCGAGGCAAACAATGTGTCTGAAACTCGCAAGGCTCCAGCCGTGAAAGCGGCGAAAGCTCCAGCTACCAAAACGGCAAAGGGCACTTCAGCGAAGGCCGCGAAAGTTCCAGCAACCAAAGTGGCAAAGGCCACTTTAGCTAACGCAGCGAAGGTTCCAGTTGCCAAAATGGTAAATGCCACGGCGGCAAAACCTAAAAAGGTACCACCTAAAAAATAAGTGCGACTTGAGCAAAGCGCGCATTCAGAGTGACTTGATTGACTGAATATCTATGCGCTGGCATGGTGTAAGGAGAGAATAAAATGAAAACTATGTTTATAGCGTTTTTTGCCATAGCTGTTATTGCTGTTGGGGCTAACGTGATTTTAAAACAGGCTGGGTTTTCCAGTAAAAATAGCACCTCTGGTGCAGCTGTTAGGCTTGATAACTGATTTGAACGATCCAACTGGGACTTTCTTGGAATGAACGAAATTTGGGCCGGTATACAAGAGGCAGTCCGGCTGATTTTTACATTGGACGCAGACCTGATTGGCATTACTCTACGGTCATTGGAAGTAAGTTTAACTGCTTTGGTGATCGCATCTGCCTTGGCACTTCCATTAGGCACCTGGCTGGCAATCCGCAGATTTAAGTATAGGCGGTCTGCCATTGCGGTGCTAAACGCGCTTATGGGCTTGCCGCCAGTGGTCGTTGGCCTAGTGGTTTACCTGCTGTTGTCTCGTTCCGGGCCTTTTGGGGTGTTAGGGCTTTTGTTCACACCCTCCGCTATGATTATCGCACAGGTCATCATCATTACGCCTCTAATTGCATCTATCACCCACCAAGCTATGCGTGAGCTTTGGTCTGAATATCATGATTTATTGATATCGCTGAATACATCTAAACGTCAGCGTGTTGCAGCACTTATCTGGGACGGTCGTCGGACATTGATGACTGCTGCTTTGGCTGGTTTTGGCCGGGCCATTGGCGAAGTTGGTGCTATTATGATTGTGGGAGGTAATATTGACCACGTCACGCGCGTACTGACCACTGCTATTGCCCTAGAGACCGGCAAGGGCGACTTTGCTTTGGCTTTGGGATTAGGCTTTGTGCTGATCGCTTTGACCCTCGTGGTCAACTTCGCTACTCATGCGCTGTCACGAACTGAGCGAGAGGGCACGTGGTGAGCCAATCAATCCGTGTTCACCTAAATTCAATCTTGGTGAAACGGCGCGGTAAAACGGTACTTGGTCCAATAGATTTAGATTTAAAAGTGGATGGTTTTAATGTTCTTTTGGGCCCCAATGGTTCTGGAAAGACCACTTTTCTTAAAGTCTTGCATGGAGTTGAGCGGGCCTCAAGTGGGGTGATCCAATGGTCCATACCAAATGCGCAGGCGCGTCAGGCGCAGTCCTATGTCTTTCAAAGCCCTATTATGCTCCGTAGATCTGTGCGGCAAAATTTGGCCTATCCGTTGCAACTGATTGGCATGGACAAAGTCGAAATTTCTAGTCGTGTGTCGGAATGGGCGCACAAAATTGGGCTGCAAGACGCGCTCGATTTCCCCGCTCCGCGCCTTTCGGGTGGCGAGAAACAGAAATTAGCGCTTGGGCGGGCATTGATACGGATACCAGATGTTTTGTTTTTGGATGAGCCATGTGCAAACCTTGATGGCCGTTCGACCCGTGAAATTGAGGACCTCCTGCATGATGCCACACAGGCTGGAACGCGGATTATTATGACAACACATGATCTTGGCCAAGCTCGGCGGTTAGCGGATAGCGTGCTGTTCTTGCTCAATGGAACTCTGCATGAACAGGGCCCCGCCTCCAATTTTTTTGCAATGCCGCGTACGATAGAGGCCAAGGCCTTCTTAAACGGAGATATCATCGAATGATCCGCATTGCTCTTGCAATTTTGATGATAACTGGTGTGGCTGCTAAGGCGGATACTATGAGGTTGGCTGCAACAACCAGCTTCAACAATTCTGGTCTTTCTGATGCGCTGCTTCCCGCTTTTAAAGTGGACACTGGTATCAACGTACAACTTCTAGTGGTGGGTACAGGCCAAGCGATCCGACTGGGGCAGGCCGGTGATGTTGACGCGATACTGGTGCACTCAAAAGCTGCGGAAGAGGCTTTTGTTTCTGCGGAGTTTGGCACGCATCGGCGTGAAATTATGTATAATGATTTTGTTTTAATTGGTCCGTCGGCAGATCCTTCGAGAATCAAAGACGCTGAGAGTGCGATTGAAGTGCTCCAGCTTATTGCTGATACGGAGATGACCTTTGTCAGCCGCGGTGATGATAGTGGTACCCATAAAAAAGAGTTAATGCTTTGGTCAGCGGCCAAACTTTATCCTGATTTTTTTGGGGCATGGTATAAAGCCGTAGGCGCCGGAATGGGTGCTAGCCTCAATAGTGCATCTGGTCTTGGTGCCTATATTATGGCTGATAGGGCCAGTTGGTTGAATTTTGGCAATAAAGATGGACTTGAATTGTTGTACTCTGGTGATCCAATGTTATTCAATCAATATGCTTACATACCGGTCAATTCTGACAAACACGTTCATGTTAAAGCAGAGGCTGCGCAGAGGTTGGAGCAATGGTTGTTGTCTGCGCGCGCTAAAAATATAATAAACAATTATAAAATCAACGGAGAGGCTATGTTTATATTCAACGGTGCGCCTTAGCTTGAACTAGTAAAAAAGCTGCTGTAGGTCGGCCAAGATAGTTTTTACAATATTGTATTTTATACGGCATAGGATGTGGGGTGGCGTTTGGCTTATGGTCTTGGACTTATTAAGCTTAGATGCGGAGCAATGAGCACAGCGAAGTAGGTGCTAAAGTGGACTTAGTAACATGAATACTGAAGTTTTTTTGGCATCACGTCTCTCTGTTGCGCCAATGATGGCATGGACTGATCGGCATTGTCGATATTTTCACCGTTTGATATCTAAGAATGCCTTGCTGTACACTGAAATGGTGACAGCCCCTGCTTTGGTGTTGGGGGGGGCTTTGCAATTGTTGGATTTCAACCCTGAAGAGCAACCGGTTGCGTTGCAATTGGGGGGCTCGGATCCTGAACAACTGGGTAAGGCAACAGCCATTGGGGCGTCCTATGGGTATGACGAGATCAATCTCAATTTGGGCTGTCCCTCCGATCGCGTACAATCTGGAAGTTTTGGTGCGGTTTTGATGACTGAGCCGGATGTAGTGCGCGCCTGTTTGGAACAGATGCAACATGCCAGTACTGCTGATATTACCGTTAAATGCCGGATCGGTGTTGATGATCAAACTCCGGAGGCGACATTGCCTCAGTTCTTGAGCATGATCCAAAGTGCTGGAGTGCAACGCATAACTATACATGCCCGCAAGGCTTGGCTAAATGGTTTGAGCCCAAAAGAAAATCGCGATATTCCGCCTTTAGATTACCCATTAGTGCAGGAAATGAAAAATGCATTTCCTGGCTTGCACCTCAGCATCAATGGGGGAGTTGTCAGTTTAGCCGCAGCACACGACCACCTTAGCATGGGCATCGATGGGGTGATGATTGGGCGGGCTGCATATCAAACTCCTTACGATATTTTGGCTCGTGTAGATTGTGATTTGTTCGACGGAGCTCTGGCTCCAGCGGCTGTGGTAATTGCTGAACAGATGATCCCCTACATTGATGGCCACCTCCAGAAAGGTGGACGACTGCATCAGGTCACTCGTCACATGTTTGGGCTTTTCTCTGGTCAAACTGGTGCGCGCTATTGGCGCAGACGTTTGTCAGAGCTAGGTGGACAAACTGGCTCTTGCCTTACTGATTACTGTTCTCTGTTAGATGAATTGAAATTGATTATGAAACAACAAAAAGAATTTGGAGTCAGCTGATGATAATGACTACAGTTTTGTCTTTGTCGGTAAATTTGTTTTGTTTTGTTGGCTTTTCTTTGTCTTTAGTAACGTCTTTAGTTTTTTGGATTGATACCAAGCTTTTCAAACGGCTGTTTGGGCCGATCTTTGCGATGGTTACACCATTTATAGTTTGCAACTCACCATGGGTCTAGAGGCGCTGCGTCAGAGGGGTTGGACCAAGTTTGGGCAGGATGCAGCTATTTCAGATTGGGTGGCGCATGTGCAGCCGATTGCAGCACAGATTGCGTCAGATCCTAAGCACATTGCATCCTGGTTGCGCTATGGCCGGACTTGGTTTGCGGGCGTTAATGTCCTGCCTAATGATCCGAGAGGGCAATTAAATGGGGGACCTGTGCTAGCTGGGCCTGCTGTAGAACTTCTAACCACGTTGCATGGAGCTTTGACGCTGGACTGTGCCCAAATCTCTGTAATGTATCCGGGCTATCCTGCGTACGACGGCTCTGAAAGTGAGGCGGCGCACCGGTATCGTAAATTTCGTTGTGCGGCCCATGTGGATGGCTTGTTGCCCAATGGCCCCCATCGTCGGCGGCATATTCAGGAGCCACATCAATTTGTGCTGGGAGTGCCTTTAGTAAAATCTTCTGAGCAGGCTAGCCCTATGGTTGTTTGGGACGGCAGTCATCACATTATCCGGGCTGCCTTCAAATCTTTGCTGGATAGAGTGCCCGTACAAGATTGGTCTGAAATAGATATGACTGAGGTTTACCATCAGGCGCGTAAAAACTGCTTTGAAAAGTGCACTCGTGTGACAGTTCTGGCAGCGCCGGGCGAATGCTATCTTCTGCATCGATTGGCTTTGCATGGCATTGCACCGTGGGGAGATGAAGCCATTGCGCCCAAGGTGGGACGCATGGTGGCTTACTTTAGGCCTAAAAAAGATGGCAATTTGCACGAGTGGTTGAATGGTGAGTATTGAGTATCACCACCCCTTGGCCTCACTTCAATGAAGGCACCTTAGCGCCGCGCCCGCCACGGCGTTTTTGGATGCGGAATGCTCGACTAGGTAGTTCAGACATAATTTCCAAGCGCACCTCGGAACTTAGGCTCGACCAAGCCCCAATTTCTTCCATGGAACGGTAACAACCTACGCAAATTTGCTCAGTGGGGTGGATAGAGCACAGCTTCATACAGGGGCTGTCAATTTCTTTTCTTAGCCATATATTTTGGATGTTTTGATCTTTCATGTCACCGCCCGAATATTTCTCGCCCGATCCAGGGAGCCTTGAAGAATATACCCTGCTGCCACGTGGTCAATGACCTTGGCACGACGTTTACGCGACGTATCCGCCTCCAAAAGCGCGCGCTCTGCTGCTACCGTGGAGAGGCGCTCGTCCCAATAGCCGATGGGTAGTTGGGTATGAGCTGATAGGTTTCGCGCAAAAGCGCGGGTGGACTGGCACCTTGGCCCCTCCGAACCATCCATATTACGCGGTAAGCCAAGAATGATCGCCCCAATATCTCGGTTGGTGATTATGTCCAATAGCGCTTTTGCATCTTTAGAAAATTTTGTTCGCCTGACCGTAAGTAGCGGAGTTGCGGAGCTGAGCAGTCGGTCGGATACTGCCACGCCAATAGTCTTTGTGCCAAGGTCCAAACCCATCCAAGCCAATGTATTGCGTGATTGTGCCATAATCTCGGCAATATCTTCAAAGATCATTTCAACAATCCCGCCGAGGCGGCAGCTTGCTTAAGTATTTTCAGATCCGCCGTCTGTCCGTTAAATAATTGTAATGCTTCGTTGAGTATCTCTTGCGCGGTTTCAATCTCGCCCAACACCCCATATGCTACAATTAGCTGGGCCCAATCTGGCGAAGGCCCACCTTCATTTGCCAAACGGTCCGCCAGACCTGTGACCATGCTAGAAATCATTATTTGACGGTCATCAGCGCTCATTTCAGCGGCATTTTTGATATCGTCACCACTTGGTCCTTTGATTTCTGGCGGCTTATATTCCACTCCAGAAATCATTGATAAATCAATGATTGTTCGTCGAATAAGTGGCATATAAGGAGCACTGTCTGGGCCTGCTTCTAGCAGTTTGCGCCATATGCCAAAAGTAAGATCAGGCCGTCCTATTGCGTCAAAATACATTCCGATGCGAAATAGCGCCAATTTATGGCTAGGATCGCGACGCAGTGTTTGGCGTAGGGCCACCTGGGCTTCTTTTGATATGTAGGTATCGGCTGCAATAATCAAAAGTTCCGCGTAGGCATACCATTCATCAGGGCTGGCTCCATCCGCCTTTAGTTGCAGAACACGAGCTTGTGCTGCATGGGCACTGGCATAGTTTCCCAAACGAGATTCTGATTTTGCCAAGAGCTCCTGACCCTGAATGTCGTCAGGCCGGGTCGCAAGGGCTTTTCGCAAATCAGACACTAGTTGCGCATAAGTCGGATCTTGTGGCGCACTCGGAGCTGGAGTTTGGGCTTCGGCATCGGCTTGGCTCAGTCGTGACGCTTTGAGGGCATCGGACTGGGCGTAGCGTGCTGCGATGGGGGTATCTGGACTGTTTGGGCTGCCCACTTGAACATATATTACTGCACCCACAATACAGGCTGCAAAACTCACTGTAACCAAGGGAAAAAATCCACCACTAGAGGCTGAGGTAGTAAGGCCCACCTCCATCCTTGCAGCTGATATCATCCGCCGCCCAATTTCTGCTCGCATCGATTCGAATTCTTCATCAGCTAGCACACCTTTGGCACGGTCGCGTTCCAACCCGCGCATCTGCTCGGCATAAACATCGACCTGCCGCATTGGGGTGATTTCTGAGTTCTGCATCTGCCGTAATAAAATACCACCGATCAGCAAAGTCACCAGTACCAACAGAACAGCTGAAATGATCATAAATATCTCCATAAACCTTTCGAACACTCTGTCAGATGACAGATGCTACCATCGCTCTACATCGGATACTGCAATGTCGCAATAATTTCACACTATGGCGCTCATGGCGCGATGTTTAATCTCAGGATCAGGGATAAGAATATCAAGCACCCACAGGGGATTCTGTTATGAAACGTAATTCAGTATTTGCAGTCGCGCGTGAAGCCATGCGTCAACACAGTGGTTGGCGGCGTACTTGGGCTAATCCTGAGTCAAAAAAATTCTATGATGTGATCATAATCGGGGCTGGTGGCCATGGTCTGGCCACGGCCTATTATCTTGGCAAAAACTTTGGTATCACCAATGTGGCAGTCATAGAAAAAGGGTGGCTTGGCGGTGGTAATACTGGTCGGAATACAACCATCATTCGTTCCAACTATCTGCAGGACCCTTCAGCGGCTATTTATGAAAAGGCCCGGTCTTTGTATGAGGACCTTAGTCAAGACCTGAACTATAACGTCATGTTTAGTCCCCGCGGCGTGATGATGCTGGCGCAAACTCAGCATGAAATTCGTGGCTATCAACGCACCGCCCACGCCAACTCACTACAAGGGGTAAAAACTGAGTTTATTAGCCCGGCGCGGGTCAAAGAGCTTTGTCCAATTATGAATATTGAGGGCCCGCGATACCCCGTCTTGGGTGCTTTGTGGCAAGCGCGCGGGGGATCCGCACGACATGACGCGGTGGCTTGGGGCTATGCAAGGGCATGTTCTGATATGGGCATGCATATCTTGCAGAAAACTGAAGTCATGGGCATCACCCAAAAAGGCGGTACAGTCACTGGTGTCGACACTTCTCGCGGTCATATTGGTTGCAAAAAGCTAGGAATGGTTGTGGCGGGCCATGCCTCTGTTGTGGCTGAGATGGCTGGCTTTCAGCTGCCAATAGAATCCGTGCCCCTGCAAGCTCTAGTCAGCGAGCCTATCAAACCTTGTATGGATGTAGTGGTCATGGCCAATACTGTGCACGGCTATATGAGCCAGTCTGACAAAGGTGAAATGGTCATCGGTGGCGGAACAGACGCGTACAATGCCTATACCCAACGCGGCTCGTTTCATCACCTTGAGGAAACTGTACGTGCGCTGATTGAGACTTTCCCCATGATATCCCGTCTAAAAATGCTGCGTCATTGGGGTGGAATTGTGGACGTGACAGGCGACCGATCCCCGATTCTAAGTAAAACCCCTCTGGGCAATACCTTCATCAACTGTGGCTGGGGCACTGGTGGCTTTAAAGCTATTCCCGGATCTGGCTGGGGCTTTGCGGAACTGATGGCCAAGGGCGAAAGCCCATTGACTGCTGAGTTTGGCCTAGACCGCTTCCGTGTTGGCCGTTTTATTGACGAAAGCGTAGCAGCGGGGGTTGCGCATTGATTAATTTGTATTTGCCCAAATTAATATGTGGCTGTATCCTATCCGACTCTGAGACCCAAGCGGGAGCTTCAAAATGCTCATCCTAAACTGCCCATACTGTGGGTGCGACAAAGATGAAACTGAACTTGCCGCAGGCGGGGAAGCGCATCTCAAACGCTTTGGCCCCGGTTCCTCCGATCAAGACTTCGAGGAGTACCTTTTTGGCCGCGCCAATCCCAAGGGCTTGCATTTTGAACGCTGGCGCTGTGCGGCCGGTTGTGGGAAATGGTTTCATGCCGCTCGCTGCACCGCTACGCTCGAAGTTTTTGGGACGTATAAAGCCCAAACTTTAGAACCGCCGCAAGATATTAAAGACGCCATCACCGCAAAACGACCTGGCTGGTCTTGGAGGAATTTCTCATGATACTTCTTTTGGCTCAAAATGTTCCCATCGGAGGCATGTTGTCTATCCGCCAAAATGGAGCTGCCCAATGAGTACTCGTCTAGCCAATTATGGTCGTCTAATAAATCGTGCAAAAGCGGTCAATTTTACTTTCAATGATAAGGTTTTGAATGGCTTCGAGGGTGACACTCTAGCGGCCTCACTTCTTGCTAATGATCAAATGCTGATAGGGCGGTCGTTTAAATATCACCGCCCACGCGGCGTAGTAGCCTCGGGCGGTGAAGAGCCAAATGCGCTGATTAATCTTGGTGTAGAGGGTCATTTTGAGCCAAATGCTCGCGCCACCACTACCGAGACGTTCAGCGGACTTACTGCCGCATCACAAAACCATTTCCCGTCTCTGGAATTTGATATTGGGGCGATTAACTCCAAGTTGGCGCGTTTCTTGCCAGCCGGGTTTTACTATAAGATGTTTATTCATCCGCGTTCATTTTGGAAACATATCTATGAGCCTATCATCCGTAAATCTGCGGGCCTGGGAAAAGCGCCAAAGTCTAGAGATGCTGATAAATATGAACATTATTACCATTTTTGTGAGGTAATGATTGTTGGTGGTGGAATTGCGGGGCTGCAAGCCGCAAAGTCTGCAGCTGCTACTGGGGTCCGGGTCTTACTGGTTGAGCAAACTCCACATTGGGGGGGGCGTGCGCCGGTAGACGGGGTAGTTATTGACGGGATGCCTGCCCAAGATTGGATCACTTCTACCCTAGCAGATCTTTCGGCGCACGACAATGTGGTGATTCGTAATCGCACCCAAGGCTCTGGGGTCTATGACCACGGCTATGCCTTGGCCTATGAACGAGTTGCAGATCATACGCCGGGTGATGGACGGCCACGCCACCGGCTCTGGCGGGTGCGCTGCAAGCAAATCGTAACTGCAACAGGCGGGATTGAACGCCCATTATCTTTTGCGGGCAATGACATCCCTGGCGTCATGTTAGCTGGGGCTGTGCGTGATTATGTATTGAATTATGGCGTTTCTCCAGGTGATAGGACTGTGGTTGTCACCAATAATGATGACGCTTACCGCACTGCGCTCACGCTGAAACAGGCTGGGCTTGAAGTACCCGTAATATTAGATGCCCGCGCCGAAGGTGGTGGAGATTTGATGGGCGAAGCTATTACCGCCGGTATCCGGGTTGAGCTGGGACGTGGCATAGCCCAAGTTCTTGGTGGCAAGCGGGTCACTGGGTTGCAAATCTGTTCTCAGGCTGGAGAAGGTGCTGTTTTAGAAGAGATCGGCTGTGATGTTGTTGCCATGTCTGGGGGCTGGTCTCCTGTTGTGCATCTGTGGTCTCATTGTGGTGGAAAGCTTAACTGGGACGCCGATCAAGCCATGTTTCGCCCAGATCCAAATCAGCCCCCCCTGAGTGCGGATGGTGAAGGGTTTGTCCGGGTAGCAGGGCTGGCCAATGGTCACCTTCGCAGTGCTGCTATTATTGCGGATGCCTCAGTTCAAGGCGCTGCAGCGGCCAAAGCGGCAGGTGGCAACACCAAGCGAGTTGTGCTGGCAAAAGCAGAGGATTTTGAAGAGCGGCCCCTTTCCCCGGTTTGGCTCATGCCACAGGGAGCCAGTTATAAATTGCGCTCCAAAGCCTGGCTGGATTTTCAAAATGATGTAAAGGTCACTGATGTACAATTAGCCGCACAAGAGGGCTTTGAAAGCGTCGAGCATGCTAAGCGCTACACTACGCTGGGCATGGCTACAGACCAAGGTAAGCTAAGTAATATTAATGGACTTGCGGTACTTTCTAAATCTCTTAATGCTGAGATTCCAGATGTGGGAACCACTACATTTCGACCCCCTTACACACCCATTTCCATGGCTTCTTTGGCTGGTGAAGCACGGGGCGAATTGTTTCAACCTATCCGTAAAACACCCATGCATGATTGGCATGATAGCCATTTCGCGGAATGGGAGCCGGTTGGCGGTTGGCGGCGCACATATGCCTATGTGCGGCCGGGTGAAACCGTCGACCAAGCGGTGCAGCGTGAGGTGACTAATACACGGGAAAAACTTGGCCTCCTAGATGCTTCGACCCTTGGAAAAATTGTAGTTAAAGGGCCCGATGCAGGCAAGTTTCTCGATATGATGTACACCAATATGATGTCTAATCTGAAGCTTGGTCGCTGCCGCTATGGTCTGATGTGCTCAGAAAATGGATTTCTATCGGATGACGGCGTTGTTGCACGGATCGACGACCAAACTTGGCTTTGCCATACTACTTCCGGTGGTGCAGACCGCATTCACGCCCAAATGGAAGAATGGCTACAAACAGAGTGGTGGGACTGGAACGTCTGGGTGGTTAATATCACGGAACAATTGGCGCAAGTTGCGGTCGTAGGGCCCAATGCCCGCAAAGTTCTTGAAAAACTTGGAGGCGTTAACGTTTCTGCGGATGCTTTGCCTTTTATGGCTTGGGCCGATGAAAAATTAGGTGGTATTTCCTGCCGAGTTTACCGAATCTCCTTTTCAGGCGAACTGTCATACGAAATTGCAATTCCTGCTAACCGTGGTTTAGAGTTTTGGGAAATGCTAGTGGAAGCTGGGGCTGAGTTTGACGCAATGCCATACGGCACGGAGTGTCTGCACATAATGCGAGCCGAAAAAGGCTTTATCATGATTGGGGATGAAACTGATGGCACAGTCATTCCGCAAGATCTTGGTTTAAGCTGGGCTATATCAAAGAAAAAAGATGATTTCCTAGGTAAACGTGCGCAGAAACGTGTGTTTATGGACAATCCGGACCGTTGGCAGTTGGTCGGGCTCGAAACACTCGATGGGTCGGTGCTCGAGGACGGGTCTTATGCGATTGCCACAGGTCAGAACGCTAATGGACAGACCAATACTGAAGGCCGGGTGACTTCAACCTATTATTCGCCAACTCTGAGAAAGGGTATTGCCATGGGCCTAGTTTTTCACGGACCAGAGCGGATGGGCGATATTTTATCTTTCACTAGAATTGGGGCTGCACCCGTGAAGGCTAAGATCGTCAGTCCTGTGTTTTATGATCCAGAGGGGAAGAAACCTAATGTCTGATCGTGAATTTCAAGGCTACGTAAATGTTACACAAGATACCGGCCAAACCATGTTCACACTACGCGCTACTTTGTCTTCAACTAAGATCAAGGCGGCGATAAAACTTGCAACGGGTGTAGCAGTTCCAAAGCGCGGATCGTGCCACGTGGTTGGCGGTTGTGCTCTGGCATGGATGTCTCCCGATGAACTGCTGGTAATGGCTCCTATCGCACAGGCCGAAAAGCTTCGGGTTAGCCTTGATGTAGCATTGAGCGAGGAGCATGTCTTGCTTGAGGACGTATCAGATGCTCGTGCAAAGTTTATCCTAAGTGGTAATAATGTACGTGAGGTACTGGCAAAATTGGCTCCTATGGATACCCACCCTGAAAAATTTCCAGTTGGTAGCTTTAACCGGACCCGCTTTGCACAGGTTGCAGGGGCCGTGTTTCTGGAACAAGACGATCTAGTTAGTGTGATCTGTTTTAGGTCTGTGCAAGATTATGTTTATGCGCTCTTCTGTGATGCTGCGACACACGGATCAGAGGTTCTGGTTCGGGAGTAAGAATCTTATTTACCACAAGATATGTAAAGACCATTTTGTTCTGGGCCATTACCTTCTATAAAATGTGTAACGCCCCTTAACCCAACGTTGAAAGGATCGCTCTTATGGCTTTCACACTACCAGATCTTCCTTATGCTCATGATGCACTCGCCTCTAAAGGCATGTCTGCAGAAACTATGGAATTCCACCATGATCTCCACCACAACGCCTATGTGACTAATGGTAATGCTGCGATTGCGGGTACCAACTGGGACGGCAAGTCTCTCGAAGAGATCATCGTGGGTACCTATGACGCTTCGGCAGTTGCCCAAAACGGAACCTTCAACAACATCAGCCAATTGTGGAACCATAATCAGTTTTGGGAAATGATGGGCCCAGGCGAAAGCAAAATACCTGGAGCTTTAGAAGCTGCGTTGGTTGAAAACTTTGGCTCAGTTTTAAGCTTCAAAACTGCATTTTCTGCAGCAGGGGCTGGTCAATTTGGGTCTGGCTGGTGCTGGTTGGTAAAAAATGCTGACGGCTCTTTGGCTGTTACAAAAACCGAAAATGGTGTGAACCCGCTTTGCTTCGGTCAAACTGCACTATTAGGCTGTGATGTTTGGGAACATTCCTATTATATTGATTTTCGGAATAAACGTCCGGTGTATTTGTCCAACTTCCTCGATAACTTGGTCAATTGGGAAAATGTTGCAAGCCGTATGTAATTGAACTTTGCAGATTATATGAATTTAGAAGGCTTGTGTGAGTTTCTCTGCACAGGCCTTTTTTGTGGCCCATTCAAGAGGGTAATTTTAATGGTAGGGTGATTATGACACAATCTGTTAAAGGGGCCATTGCCATGCTCTTGGCCTGCGTTACTTGGGGCTTCGCACCACTATATTACTCATTTCTAAGTCATCTTGGGCCTGAAGAGATTTTGTCTCACCGCACACTCTGGTCGGTGGTGACCTTTGTTATAGTAATAGCCTTTACTGGTCGTCGGACTGAAACTCTGCGCGTACTAAGGCTCCCTAAAACTATGGCTCTGATCTTTCTTGCTGGGGTGATGATTGGGATAAATTGGTACGTATTTATTTTTTCAGTGGGCGAGGGGCGCGTCACTGAGTCTTCCCTTGGCTATTATATATTTCCGCTGGTCATGGTACTTTTGGGCTTGCTGGTTTTTCGTGAAACCTTGTCCAAATTACAATGGGTCTCGGTGGTACTTGCAGTGATTGCAGTGATTGTTTTGACATATGGTCTCGGTACTGCGCCTTGGCTGGCGATGATTATCTCTTTTAGCTTTGGAATTTACGGGCTTTTAAAGCGCATAATAAGGGTAGATTCGGTAGTTTCAGTTACCCTCGAAGTTGTCTTTTTGTTACCCTTTGCTGTCGCATATCTATGGTGGTTGGGAAGTATGCCAGATGGGTCAACCTTGGCGCTTTTGATATTTTCAGGTCTAATCACTGCTGGGCCTCTTATGCTGATGACTTATGCAACCCAAACAATACGTATGGCAACGGTTGGGCTTGTGCAGTATCTCAACCCCGTACTACAGTTTTTCTGTGCTATCGTCCTATTGGGTGAGGTGCTGACAGGCTGGCATATGATCGCAATAATTTTGATTTGGACTGCGTTGGCTTTTTACACTGTTGCTGTGTTTAAGGCAGAGCGTAGAATCCTTTCAACTTCATCTACAGTGTAAGCCACAGAAAACATGTCACGCATACTGGGCTCTGCAAAACCTGATCTGATGATGTGATCGATTAGGTTCAGCATTGGTTGCCAATACCCAGCAATATTGGCTACAACAATCGGTCGGTTATGTAATTTGAGCTGTGCCCATGTGAGCACTTCGAAAAATTCGTCCATAGAACCCGCCCCCCCGGGCAAAAGCACCACTGCATCGCTGTTGACAAACATCAGCTTTTTACGGCTGTGCATATCATCGGTGACGATGAACTGATCAAGGTCACGCTTGCCAACTTCATGCTGCATCAGATGCTCGGGTATCACTCCAAAGGTTTTAGCCCCAGAAGTCTGCGCTCCCTCAGCTACCTTGCCCATTAGCCCAACGTCACCAGCACCGTAAACTAAGCGCCATGCGTTTTTGGCTATCATATGACCTAAATCAACGGCTGCCTGACCATAGGCTGGATCATTTCCCATACTTGCACCACAAAATACACAAATTGACTTGGTCATATTAATGATTCCCTCAGTTCTCGCTGGACAGGTGTGGTACGACTGATAGCATAGGTCAGCCATTGGGGGAATGCAGCTAAATGAGCAATTCGGAGAAGAGCGAAGACGCAGGCAAAGAGCAGTCTCGCTACGCCATTTGGGCAGTATTAATTGGGGCGGTTTTGGTTTGGTGGTTCTATCCGCAATTTCGCGCGGCTGTGCAGCCCGCTACAGGGGAAATTGTGGGCACTAAACCTTTAGAAACTATTAAGCCGTTGGTTATTGATAATGAGGCTGTAGCATCCGTTGTAGTAGAAACACCCATTGTGGATGTAGGCCCAACCGAACTGTTACCTGATATAGAGACTAAATATTCAGCCGCTACGACTGACAAGCCTATTGCAGTTGAACCAAACTCTGCTGGTGTATCAACCCAAGAGATTACTGTGACACTACCAGAGCTGGATCAAACTGTCGTCCTTGAGACAAAAGATGAAAGTCAGGCGTCTAAATCTGTGGAAGTGAAGACTGAGGCGGATAGTGTAGACGAGCTTGCAGCTGTGTCAGGCCCAATTACACCTCAACCCAAAATAATCGATGTTGTTGCTGTACCTAGGTTTGATTTAGTACGCATTGAAGATGATGGCTCCGCGCTAATTGCTGGTCTGGCTGAGGGAACAGGTTATGTGATTTTGAGCGTGGATGGTGTTGAGTTATCCGGGGCCCGTGCAGATCTCAATGGTAGTGGGCAATTTGTCATATTTGCGTTCTTGCCGCCAAAGCTGACACCGCAGGAACTTAGATTACATCTGTACACAGAAGGTGGAAATGGATTGGTTGCCTCGGATGAGATTGTGTTTGTGGCGGCTGCACCCAAAACCCAAAATCAGGAAGAAGTGGTGGCATCTGTATCTGAAGATACAGCAGAGGTAGACGCTCAACTGGAGGCTGTAACGCAAACGGAAGAGGTGGTGGCATCTGTATCTGAAGACACAGCAGAGATAGATCCTCAACCGGATTCTGTAATACAAACCGAGGCATCTGCTGTCTCAGCAACTACTAAGGTTCTTTTAGTGGACGAGACTGGTGTAAAAATTCTGCAAGACGGTGAGGAAACAGGACCTTTTATAACTGTTTCAATTGATACCATTTCCTACAATTTGGAGGGCGATGTTTCCATTGGTGGTCGTGCAGCAGGGCAAGGTTTTGTTCGAATTTATCTTGATAATCGTGCTATTATCACTTCTCAGATTTCTGATAGCGGTTATTGGACGGTGGACCTACTGAATGTCGAGGCTGGTATCTATACATTGCGTGTTGATGAGTTGAACTCGGTGGGTGATGTCTTGTCGCGTTCGGAAACCCCATTCAAGCGTGAAGAGCCTACTGAATTGGCAGCTCTGATGGCGGAGACTGCTGAAGTGGTGGTAGACGATGCTGCTGTCGCTGAAAGAGTTGCTGTGGCTTCAAACAATGTGAAGGCTGGTACGGCGGGGGAATTGCAGAAAGAACCTAAACTTACGCAGACAGTGGTTGATGTGCAAGCGCAAGTGGAAGATCTTGCCGGGTCGACTTCCGATATATATTTTGAGGTAGAGGTTTCTGGAGCTAGTTCCAAAGGAGTAGGCGGTGAACCTGTTGAATTAGATGCTTCCCTGCGCGCGCCATCTGCGACATTCAGGGTTAAAACGGTGCAGCCGGGGTCCACACTTTGGGCCATTGCGAAGGAAAGCTACGGTGCCGGCATCGAATATTTCAAAGTTTTTGATGCGAATAAAGAACGCATTAGAGACCCTGATCTAATCTATCCGGGGCAAGTATTTGAAATTCCAGATTGATAGAGCCTTCCATTCCTAAATTTAGAGGCTAACTACATAACTTATCATGCAAAGCCTAGGTACCTCCGATATCCCTCACGACCGCAAGGTTGAAATCCGCGTTATTAAGCGGGTGGTGCCGTATCTGTGGCCGGAAGGGCAGTCTTGGGTCAAATGGAGGGTCGTAATTGCCGTGGTCAGCTTAGTACTGGCAAAGCTTGTTGCGGTGGCTACGCCGATGGTTCTGGGTGCTGCGGTTGATAATCTTTCAGGGGTAAGTGAGGGTAGCCAGCTTTTGCTTCTTGGGGCGGGAGGCCTTACTATTGCTTACGGCGTATCGCGGATCCTAGACAGTGGTTTTCAACAATTGCGCGATGTAGTTTTTGCTAAAGTAGGGCAACGGGCCTTGCGGCAGGTGGGTTTAGAAACCTTCCAACACATTCACAATATGTCTCTTCGGTATCACCTTAGCCGTAAAACTGGGGGACTGAGTCGGGTAATGGAACGCGGTGTTAAAGGCGTGTCGTTCTTATTACGTTTTTTGCTGTTTTCAATAGGCCCTTTAATGTTGCAGTTGGTCTTAATTTCTGCGGCCTTGGCCACCTTCTTTGATATACGCTATCTTATTGTAATTGCTGTGGCGGTTGTGGCTTATGTTTGGTTTACTGCGGTTGTTACCGAGTGGCGCGTAAAAATCCGTAAAGAGATGAATGACCAAGACAATGACGCGAACCAAAAAGCTATAGATTCGCTGTTGAACTTTGAAACTGTAAAATATTTTGGAGCTGAGGCACGCGAAGCAGACCGCTACGATTCCGCAATGGAAGGCTATGAAACTGCGGCACTTAAAACCTCTTATTCCTTAGGCTTTATTAACCTTGGTCAGGCTTTGATCATCAACACGGCGATGGTTATTGTGATGCTTATGTCGGTGCAAGGCGTTGCCGCTGGCACTGTGACAGTAGGTGGGTTTGTAACCGTAAATGCATATCTCATGCAGGTTATGATGCCTCTGAATTTTTTGGGTTTTGTCTACCGCGAAATCCGCCAGGCTTTAGTTGATATGTCAGAGATGTTTGGACTTTTGGAGCAACCTCCGGAGGTCCAAGATCAACCAAATGCGCCTTCTTTACAAGTTGTGGGGGGGAGTATTGAGTTGAAGGATGTGTATTTTTCCTATGATCCGGAGCGTGCTATCCTTAAAGGCGTGAGCCTCAAGGTGGAACCTGGGCAAACTTTGGCAATTGTTGGCCCATCTGGATCTGGAAAATCTACCATAGGCAGGCTGTTATTTCGTTTTTACGACGTGACGGAAGGGGCCTTGCTAGTAGATGGGCAAGATGTTCGTGATGTCACGCAGTTTAGCCTTCATGAGGCAGTTGGTGTTGTTCCGCAGGATACAGTGCTTTTCAACGATACAATTTACTATAACATTGCCTATGGCCGAGCCAACGCCACGCGGGCGCAGATCGAGCAGGCCGCCAAAGCTGCGCAAATTCATGACTTTGTGCAAAGCCTGCCGAATGGTTATTATACGAAGGTTGGCGAACGCGGGCTGAAATTGTCAGGCGGCGAAAAACAACGCGTGGGTATCGCACGCAGCTTGCTAAAAAACCCACCGATTTTGTTACTAGACGAGGCAACCTCAGCACTTGATACGGAAACCGAATATGAGATCCAAGAGAGCCTAATCCAAATGGCGCATGGACGCACGGTGATGATCATCGCACACCGCCTGTCTACTGTGGTGCATGCGGATAGAATTGTGGTGTTGGAGCAGGGTCAAATTGTGGAAGAAGGTAGTCATAAAGAGTTACTCGCTAAAGAAGGCCGCTATGCGCATCTTTGGTATCTGCAATTATCGGAGGGCGTCAGTAAATTCTAATAGAGTGCGCCCGCGCTAGTTGCATCGCTGCAGCTCTGGCACTCTATTTTGAAGACCCTGTATCTAAGGTATCGTCGTCCCATGAGATTTCGTGACCCTTATACTTTTTGGCGGCCCTGCTCAGCCGATAATCTTCACGAATGCGGCGACCTTCCCCTGTCCAGCTACTTGCCCGAATAGCTATGGCAGCGCCATAAGCGCCTGATACCGTCCAAATGCGTAGAGCAAGCATGGCCGGTGTAAAGACTAAGGTTAGCATAGTGGCGGTGCCAAGGCCAAAGACTACAGCTGTCGCCAATTGTTTCCACCACAGGGCTGTAGGTGAGTCGATGGTATACCCACCACCAATAAAATCGAGACTGAGTCCAAACATCATCGGAGTGAGGCCGGCCATTGTCGTGATAGTTGTGAGCAATACTGGACGGATCCGCGCCTCTGCAGTGCGGGTGATAGCTTCAAGGCGAGGCATATAGGTACTGTATTCTTGATAAGTGTCGATCAAGACAATGTTGTTGTTCACTACAATCCCAGCCAATGCGACAATACCAGTGCCTGTCATGATTATTGAGAACGCTTGATCCATAACCAACATACCTATCAACACTCCAGTGGTCGATAGTATCACCGCTAATAGCACAAGAATGGAGTTATAGATTGAATTGAATTGCGCCAGTAAAATAATGAACATTAGCCCTAAAGCCCCCATAAAGGCATTCGTCAGAAAGGCGCCGCTTTCAGCTTCATCCTCCTGATCGCCGGTCCATTCCCACTCAATACCCTGAGGCAGGGACGAGATATCTAGCCAAGCTGAGATTTCTGCGATTCTTTCTGATGGGGTCATCTTGATTTCACGGGAAATACCATCCTCGCCTGTTACTGTTTTTGTGGCATCGCTATGAACACCAGCTTTTACGTCAAAGAAGCGTTTTCTATCCACTCGGGTGATTTGGCCTAATTTTGCCACAGGCTTTCGTGAGATGAAATTGGACAAGGGGATTAGTCCGTTTGGTGTGCGAACTTTTAGAGTATCGAGTGTGGACAATACGCGATCTTGCTCCGGAAAGCGCACCCGAATTTCTATCTCTTCATCGGAACTTTCCACCCGCATGGTGTCTAGCAGGATACCACGGGTTACCAATTGCACCATGGCGCCCACTGTAGCTACATTTGCGCCGTAACGACCCGCCTTCTCAACATCAACATCAATTCTCCAATCAATGCCGGGCAGGGGTAGGGTGTCTTCTATTGCTGAAAGTCCTTCTGTATTTTCAAATTTTTGGCGGACTAAAGAAGTTGCTGTCAGAAGGTCATCCCAATCGTTACCCTTGAGGCGCAGATGCACTGGTTTGGCGGAAGCTGGCCCCATGGCAAGATTTAATATTTGAGTTTTGATGCCCGGAATTATGTCTAACCTGTTTTGTAGGTTATTTAACACCAAGTTGCCATCGTAGGCCATGTCCATGGTGGAGGAGGTCCAAGGGATGAAGCCTAAAATCTTTCTTGTGCTCTGTATAGTTGGGCGGTCTCCCCAAGGGATTAATTCTATTTGCGCTTGGCCGATGGTATCAAGTGGAGCGCCTGCGCCACCGGTATTGGCAAGTAAACCGCCCTCGCCAGCAAAGGCGAAGGTACTTTGTACGCCGGGGGTATTTAGGATGATTAGCTCGGCCTGCCTGAGCAGCGTATCCTTTTCGCGCACGGACAAGTTACCTCGTGCCTGCACATAAACAATTGCCTGTTCAGGTTCTGTAGCTACAAAAAATTCAACGCCGTTATTGTTGGCGCTAAAGGTTTGGAAGATGATTACGACAAAACCCACTACGCTGGCTAGTGTCACAACGGGCATCACTGGGTTCCCGGTGATGAATTTAATGAAATAACCAAATGGGGTGCGTTGATGACCGCTGGTAATTCGACGTTTACGCCAACGCACTTCAACTGAGCCCATGACGATAGATGAAATGACTGCACTGATGAGAAACAGCGCTATACCCATTAGAACTCCCCATATTCCACCTGGTCCGCCGTCACTAAGTAGATAATGCGGGTTTAATAGCTGCATCGCACCCACAAATAGGCCGTAAAGTGCAGGAGGCACCATAAGTGCTCGCACTAACCAGGGGAGTTGGCGTAGAGCCTTCGAGGCATCGCCAAATACCTGACTGATGCTGCCTGATACACCACCCAAAACGGGCAAATAAATCAAGGCCACGACCAAGGAAGCGGACAGAACAAAAATTAATGTCACGGGCAACATGCCCATAAATTGCCCGGGGACACCGGGCCAGAACAACATGGGTAAAAACGCACACAGAGTTGTAGCGGTGGATGATACAATCGGCCAGAACATCCGCTTTGCCGCATCGCCATAGGCCTCCATCGGCCCCGCACCTTCGGTGATGCGTTTGTCAGCATATTCAACCACTACGATGGCTCCATCAACTAACATTCCAACCGCAAGGATCAGACCAAACATTACAATATTTGAGATCGAAATTCCCATAACTGCAAGGAAGGCAAAGCACAAAAGAAAGGAGGTTGGAATGGCAAAGCCAACTAGAAAAGCGGGTCGTGACCCTAGGGCGGCTAAAACTACAATCATTACCAACGCGATGGCTGTCAGGACTGAGCCCTCCAGTTGTTTGACCATGCTGTCGACATTGCGTGATTGATCGTTGGACGCGGTCACCTCAATAGCGTGCTGCAATTCTACAGGCCAAAGCGTAGTTTGTTTTTCAATTTCAGCCCGCACCAAATTTGCAGTATCAATCAGATTAAACCCTTTTCGCTTAACTACTTGGATGGCCACCGTGGTTTCGCCATTGAACCTCGCTGTGCCGGTACGGTCTGCAAAGGTCAGGCGGATATCGGCAATATCGCCAAGCGTTACGACTCGGTCCCCGTTTATTTTGACGGGTAGGCTATTAACGTCTAAAGCTTCATCAAAGGACGAGGGTATTTTTACAGAAAAATTCGAATTTTCAGTATCCACAGTGCCGGCTGGGATTAGCTGGTTGTTGTTGACAACGACTCTGATTAACTCGCCTGCGGTTACATTATAAGTCTCCAACTTCAGCGGATCTATAAGAACCTCCAGCATTTCATCGCGGTTGCCTGTGAGGCTTGCACTTAGTACGGGTTCTAAGCTTTCAACACTGTCTTGCAGGCCTTGTGCTACTTTCAGCAAGGTTCGTTCGGGTACGGAACCAGACAGAGAGATGATAATGATTGGAAATTCTGAGAAGTTGAACTCACTCACGGAATAGGTGCCACCGCCCTGTGGAAATTTGGCCTGAGCATTGCCCATCCGGTCACGGACATCGGCTATAATTTTAGTTTTATCCCAGCCAAACTCAAACTCTAGAACTACATTAGCGTAGCCATCTACGGCGGTTGCTGTCAGCTTTTTTAAACCGTCCAGATCTGAAAGTTCGGTTTCCATAGGTTTGATCAACAGTTTTTCGCTGTCTTCTGCGGAAATTCCTTGGAAGGGCATGGAAATTATGATTGCAGGGATTTCTATGTCTGGCTCACCCTCTTTAGGAAGGACGGCATAGGCGAAGGTGCCTATAGCCAAAGACAATATAATGAAAGCCAAAACCATCCGCGCTCGGGCTATGGCCCAATCGACTAACCCATTCATTGTGCTGCCTCCGTGAAGGTTGGGTTCACAACCACTCCGTCAATGACAAACTCTTGCCCTACCACAATGACATTAGCCTGCTCGGGCAGGCCTGATACCCAAACACCCTGCATCGTGTCGCGGATCAAAGTGACGGGCACAAACTGAACGATGTTGTTCTCGGCTAGCGCGCGTATACCCAAAGTCCCTGCATCATCCAAGGTTAGGGCTGAGCCGGGAAGAAGATGCGCGGGGGCTCCCTGCGCTGAGATTGCGATATCGGCAGTTTGCCCATCACTGATTTTAAAATCAGTATTTGGGACGGTTACTTCGACTTGAAAGGTGCGTGTCAATTTATCGGCAGATCGAGAGATAAAGGTGACTCTACCGTGTAGGTCTAGGCCATCAACCAGCTTCGCGCTGGCTGTGGCTCCCAATTTTACGTGATTGATTGCTATTTCGGGTACAAAGCCTACGAGCTTAATTGGATCTAGCTGGATTACAGTGGCGCACAATCCGCCGGGTTGTAGTAAGCTGCCCAACTCGGCGGTGTCTGACTCTAAAATACCGTCAAAAGAGGCGTGGATAGTCAGACGCGAAATTTCTTTTTCAGCAGATGCCACCGCAGCCTCTGCTGATTGGATGCCTGCGATAGAAGATTGCAGGCCAGATTCGGCTGCGGCCACTCCTGCACGTGCCGTTTGCGTGGCGGCAGTCGCGCTGGCAACCCGCGAATCGGAGGCAAATCCCCCTTGTGACAATTTCTCAGCAGCTCGGTCGTTGATCAATGCTTCAGCCAAATATGCTTGTGCTTCAATCACTCGGGCGCCTGCTTCGGGGACACGGGCGCGAGATTCTGCCAATCGGGCTTTGGTTTCTGCTAGGGAGGCTCCACGAGTGCCAGGATCAATTTTGCACATAGGTTGGCCTTTGGTGACAAAGGTCCCTTTTCGCAACGGCTGTGAAACTACGCTGCCACTAGTTTCAGCCCGTAAACTCACCTGCCTGGCCGCGCGCGTTTCCCCGCGAACATTCACCGCGCTGTCAACATTTTGAGCGTAGGATTTAAGTACCATGACCGAAACGATGGGCGGGCCTCCGGCTGTTGGCATTAGATTTGTCGTTGGAACCTGGGATACAGAAGTCTCTGTTATTTCAGCATCAGTTTTGTTAAGGTTAGTTATTAAACTTCTTTGAAATACAAAAACATAAATTACAACTGCTACCATTGCGGCAGTTAGTATTGGAAAAATACGCATATTCAGCCTCGCGAGCCGTTGATCCGAAAGCAGAACAACTTAAAATGTTATTTATTCCAAATTACCCTAGTTACAAGTAAATTTTGGGTTAGTTCCGCGCTCAAATAAACATAAATTAAGAGGTTTTTGCTGTTGATCCTAGGTTTACGATTTCTTGTTGCTCTAAGGGCTTGTGTGGTGTGGTTGGTTTTGCCTATATAAACAAAATAAAATTATGGTGGATCCCAAATGTCCGATACAGACAGTTTCATTGACGAAGTCACAGAAGAAGTTCGGCGCGATCGGCTTTTCGGATATTTTCGACGCTACGGTTGGATCCCCGCTGTGATAATACTGGCATTAGTCGGTGGCACGGCTTATAGTGAATGGTCAAAATCAGTTGTTGCCCAGGCCGCGCAAGTTAGAGGTGATGCTTTGTTAGATGCCTTGGATGTGCAAGACAAACCCGAAAGTATCTCTGCTCTGAGCTCGATTGTGGCGCAAGAGGATACAGACGTTGTCGCTAGTTTTTTGTTAGCTGGATTGGACCAAAGCCTCGCGTCTGAACTTCTGACTGCTATTTCTGAAAATATGGACCAACCTAAATATATACGAGATCTAGCGCGTCTGAAGTTGGCTGCTACGCCTGATGCGGCTTCCAAAGATGAGGCGGTTTCGATTTTAACAGATCTGTCAGCTCCCGGTGGATTGTACCGCAATGCCGCTACGGAGATTTTGGTGGCGCTTGAGCTGCAACGTGGCAACCGTGACGTTGCATTGGAACTCCTGCAGTCTCATGTGCAGGACGCCGGTGCAACTCGAGCTCAAGTTCAGCGTATGGGTGAGTTGATTGTGGCCTTGGGTGCAATTCCAGACTTGGGAAATTAGGAATATTACCCAAATTATAGATACAACATAGTTAAAGTGGCACAGGAGGCAGCATGAAAGTCAGGGCAGTACTCTATATTGGGCTTATTATTTTGGTTGTTGGCTGCTCGGCTAAGGACACGCGTTTGGGCGGTGAACGTAAAATGCCTGATGGATCGGTTTTTGTGGACAGCAAAGCCCAATTTTTGGTCAAAAGCCCACCTGCACTAGACTTACCAAATGCGCGCTTAAACACAGAGTGGACCCATCAAGGTGGCAATGCTCAGCATTACTCAGGTCATGTAGCCCTATCTTCTGATTTGACCTTGCAGTGGGTGACCGCAATTGGCCAAGGGGACGGCCGTCGCTCTGAAATTTCTGCCAGTCCGGTAATCCAAGGTGACAGAATTTTTACATTAGACAGTAAGTCTTTGGTCACGGCCCTCCGGTTGGATGGGAGCGTTATTTGGCAAAGGAATGTTAGTGAGGCTTATTCTGATGTAAATGAGGCTTTCGGTGGCGGTTTGGCCGTGCAGGGAAACAACCTGTTTGTTACAACAGGTTTCGGTACAGTTTTGGCGTTGAGTGTATTGTCGGGCGAAGTGTATTGGGAGCAAGATCTTACTAGTTTTGGTGGGGCCTCTCCAACTGTTGTTGACGATTTACTGTATGTTCCTGCTCGTGATGGTGCCGCATGGGCCATTGAAACATCAACTGGGCGGGTCAAGTGGCAGGTCATTGGCCAATCTGTGCAATCTAACTATACTGGAGGTCCAGGGGTCGCTGTGTCTGATAAATACGCACTCTTCCCCTTCGGCTCTGGTGATTTGCTGGCAGCGTTTCGTCTCGGTGGCCAGCGCAGCTGGAATTCCGTCCTATCTGGGGCGCGTCTTGGCCGTGCTCGGGGGCAGGTCCAGGATCTTACTGGTCAGCCAGTAATCGAAGGCTCTGTGGTTTACCTTGCCAATTCGTCAGGCCGCATGGCTGCGATGGATTTGGACACAGGACTTCGTTTATGGACGGCCAACCAAGGTAGCCAAGAAGGTATTTTTGTGGTGGGCAGTTCGTTATTTACTGTAAGTGATGAGAATAACCTCATTCGGGTATCAAAGGCAGACGGTAAGTTAGTCTGGTCTACACCTTTGCCCAATTCCACGCAAACTAGTGGACTTCGCCG
>Ga0115001_10000619_pt1 | contig 26520 bp, 33 predicted proteins | sample ArcticOcean_MG_C_12_FD_89869 | JGI IMG/M metagenome (GOLD analysis project Ga0115001, IMG submission 89869) | Marine microbial communities from western Arctic Ocean - ArcticOcean_MG_CB8_130 | ecosystem: Environmental > Aquatic > Marine > Oceanic | place: Arctic Ocean: Canada Basin | collected... | reverse complement strand
TTTATATTTTTTACTTTAAATTAGATAAATGAAAAAAATCAGAATAGCAGGAGCGGTTTTCGCTTTATTTTCAGTTGTTTTGGGAGCTTTTGCAAGTCACCTTTTAAAAACATTATTAACTGAAACGTCATTACATTCTTTTGAAACAGGTGCCCGATACATGATGTACCACGGATTGGCTTTGCTGTTGGTTTCTGTAATGCAAATAGAAGACAAGAAGTGGATTTTTAGATTCTTCTTTTGGGGAACAATACTATTTTCTTTCAGCATCTTCTTTTTGTCCCTCCAGTCCGTGATGAAAGTAGACCTATCATGGATCGGTCCAATAACACCCATAGGAGGAACATTACTTATTTTCGGTTGGTTCTTTTTACTTATTAAATCAATAAAGGCTTAAACTCCCTAAGATTATTTGCCGAGTCCAACAATATGTTTTTCAATGGCCATGCTCATTGAGGGGGTTTCAGGACTGGGCGCATTTATATCGACCCTTAGGTTTGCAGCTTTTGCAGCATTGACAGTAGCATTACCATAAGCTGCTATCATTGTATCTTTTTGTTCAAAATCAGGAAAGTTATGCAACAGAGATTCGATTCCCGAAGGACTGAAAAACACTAAAATATCATAGTATACATCCCTTAGATCCGAGAGGTCACTTACTTTGGTTCTGTATAGCTGTGCGCGTTGCCACTTAACTCCAATTTCATCTAGAATGTTAGGAATCTTAGGGTTGTCAACATCCGAGGTGGGCAGCATGAATTTTTCAATTTCAAACTTCTTAAACACAGACTCCAAATCTGCTACACTTTTTTCGCCCACATAAATCTTCCTCTTGCGATAAACCACATATTTTTGAAGATAGTAAGCGACGGCTTCTGATTGACAGAAGTATTTTGTGGAATCAGGAACTTTATAGCGCATTTCTTCAGTCAGTCTGAAAAAATGATCAACAGCGTTCCGGCTGGTGAGGATAATATTATTAAATTCAGAAAAATTAATTTTTTGTTTCCTAACCTCCTTCGCAGTCATGCCTTCAACATGAATGAAAGGACGAAAATCAATTTTTAGTTTGTGTTTTTCTTTTAAACGTGCGTAAGGGGATTTGTCACTCGCAGGCTCAGGTTGCGAAACCAAAATGGTTTTCACTTTCATATGTTTAAATTTAATTACCTCTTGGCCTAATCTAATATTAAATAGAGCCAAAGCCAGGGCGCTATCTTGAATCCACAAAGATATAAAATTATATAAAGCAGATGAATAGGTTTTTTCCTTGTTATTTCAATATAAATTGTTATGTGATATATGAAAGAAGAGGCTAAGACAATTACAAGACTTATTAAAATAAAGTTATGATTGTCAGGAAAAGTGAAGTGATAAAGTAACAAAAAGCAACTGCCCATTATGCTAATTAACCCCTTAATTGTCAGGCTTTTAAAGCACACTTGATCAAGTGTGTTTTTTAGTTTCATGGGGTTTAAAATCATTTTCAGTACAAAGTATCGAATAACTACCAAGCTGAATAAGAAAAGTAAAATTTCATAAAATTGAATTCTCCCTAAATAAGAAATTAATATTTCTTGATAGAAAAAATGAGCATAAAGTACATAGGTAAGCATTGAGATGAAAAATAAAATCAAATTGAACTGATATAAAGGACTTAAGTATTTGTCCTTTCCATAAATATTTAGATAATTATTCAAATTCCTTATATCCACAAATAATCTAAATTGTGAATAATGCCGCTGAGACAAAAAAGCCAACAGCGCAAAAATTATAAATAAAATAAAAGTAATCCAGTCACCTGAGGCTTGTAATCGATCAGTCCATTCAAACATGAAATAAAATTAAGGAAGTATTCTTATTTATTTAATTTATTTCTTGTGTTTTAGTAAATTTACATTGAAATTTATGAAAAAAACACTTGTCATTATCCCCACTTATAACGAAGTTGAAAACGTAAAATTGGTGCTTGAAAAAACCTTTTCTTTAATGCGTTTTGATGTATTGATCGTTGATGATTCTTCTCCCGATGGAACGGCAGCAGCTGTTAACCAGCTCATGCCAAAATATCCCAAAAAGTTGTTTTTAGAAGTTAGAAATCATAAAGAAGGGCTTGGGAAAGCCTATATTTATGGTTTTAAATGGGCTTTAAAAAACAATTATGAATACATTTTCGAGATGGACGCTGATTTATCTCATGACCCTAACGCATTGATTCCCATGCTTGAGTTATTGGAAAGCGATGTTGATTTTATAGTGGGCTCTAGATATGTTGATGGGATTAATGTTGTGAACTGGCCTTTGAGTAGGATATTACTGTCTTATTTTGCCTCAATTTATGTCCGTTTAATCACTTTTATGCCCATAAAAGATCCCACAGCTGGTTACGTAGGTTATCGACGAAATGTATTGGAGGAGCTAAACCTCGATGAAATTCAATTCGTAGGTTATGCTTTTCAAATAGAAATGAAGTATAAAGCTTGGAGAAAAAGATTCAGTTTTAAGGAATACCCTATTGTTTTTACTGATCGGAAAAAGGGAATTTCTAAAATGAATGGAAATATAATTTGGGAAGCGCTCTATGGCGTCTTAGATTTGCGAATAAAAGATTTTTTTAAAAAACAGAATGGAAACAGTACTGATTAAGAATGCAATGCTGGTCAATGAGGGAGAAATCGTTCAGAAAGACCTTTTGATTCATGGAACGCTGATTCATAAAATAGCTGATTTTATCGATCAAAAATTGGCGGACAACGTCATTGATGCCAGAGGATTACACTTGATGCCCGGCTGGATTGACGACCAAGTGCATTTTCGTGAGCCAGGCTTGACTCACAAGGCGACGATAGCCTCAGAATCTAGGGCGGCAGTTGCAGGAGGAATTACTTCCTTTTTTGAAATGCCAAACACCAATCCTCAAACGACTTCAAGCGAAGCGCTAGCGGAAAAGTTTGAAATTGCTTCAAAAAATTCAATCGCGAATTATTCTTTTCTTTTTGGAGGTACGAATGATAATCTGAAAGAAATCATATCGATTGATAAAAGTAAAATACCCGGATTTAAATTGTTCTTAGGTTCATCAACGGGAAATATGTTGATCGACGATGCAGAAGTTTTACGTGAGATTTTTTCTAATATCGATTTACCCATTGCAGTGCATTGCGAAGATGAAGTGACTATTAAGGAAAACCTAAGTCATTTTATTACCGAATATGGAGATGATATTCCAATCGGAAAGCACTCTGAAATAAGAAGCGAAAAAGCTTGTTATTTATCCTCTTCAAAAGCAATAGAACTTGCCAAAGAAACTGGGGCTCGCCTTCATGTTTTTCATTTGTCAACTGCCATAGAAACAGAATTGTTTGAAAATGATATTCCCCTGAAAGAGAAGAAAATAACGGCCGAGGTTTGTGTTCACCATCTTTGGTTTTCAGAAGAAGATTATGAAGAGAAAGGGACTTTAATAAAATGGAATCCTGCCATTAAGAAGAAAACAGATCGCGAGGCTCTATGGGAAGCCTTGAACGATGATCGTATTGATGTTTTGGCCACGGATCATGCTCCCCACACTTTAGAGGAAAAACAGCAAGTTTATACCAAAGCCCCATCGGGAGGTCCGCTGGTACAACATGCATTGCCAGCAATGCTTACAGCAGTTAAGCAAGGCAAAATAAAATTTGAGAAATTGGTCCAAAAAGCCTGTCACAATCCCGCTATTTTGTTTAATATTGAAAAGCGTGGTTTTTTAAAAGAAGGTTATTTTGCAGATTTAGTTTTGGTTGATTTAGAGAAAAAAAATACGGTGATCAAAACTGATTTGCTTTACCATTGTCAATGGTCGCCTTTTGAGGGGACAACTTTCGAAGCTTCCGTAGAAAAAACTTTTGTGAACGGAAATATGGTTTACGATCAAGGGAAAATCATTGAAAATGGCTTAGGTAAAAGACTTACCTTTTATAAGAATTAATTCTGTAATGAAAAATACATTATTTTTTACGATAATATTTTTATTCTTTTCCTGCACGCAGGAAGAAAAAGTTAAACCGCCAGAGGATTTGATTCCGTCAGATTTGATGGAAGAGGTGCTTTTAGACATGCACTTGCTTAAGTCTATGAGAAGCAGCGGCTATGCTTTGAAAGGATATAATAGCATGTTGGGCGATGGTTATTTTCTTGAAAAATATTGTATCGACAGTATGCAACTGGTGAATAGTAAAAAATATTATGCGCAAAGTCCCAGGGAATATTTATTGATTTACAAACAAATTGAAAAAAGGCTATTGGCTTTAAAAGACAGTGTTGCAGAATTAGATATTATAACTAAATAACAGATCTGATTGGTTATAAAACCTCTTCAATTGGAGTGTAGGCAAAATCAAGTTTAGTTTTAATTTTATCTCCTTTAATATTCTTTTGCTCATACATGCCTTTTATTAAAGCCCGAGTTAGTTTTCTTTTTCTGAAAAAAATCAATTCTAAAGAGTGTTCTACAATCCATAAAAAATAGAATGTGAATTTTGGAATTAAATAAACCCTCTCGTTTTTTTTATTTTTTTTAAGCAGGAATTGATAGAGGGATTTATTGGTCCAGTTTTCCGCAACCAAGATAAAGCGCTCTCCGTTGACCTCAGATTCCATCAATTGAGACATGACAGAAATAACGTCTGAAACGTGAACATATCCGGTGTTTCCGGGGGTGTAAAACCTAAATCCTTTTTTTATTTTATTTAAAATAAAATTCGCAGGACTCCCTTTCCCTAAAATCACACCAGGATTGACAATGCAAAACTCAAGTCCTTCTTGACCAGCACGCCAAACCTCTGTTTCAGCGCCATATTTTGAATAGGAATAAGGCGTTTTTTCGTCATTATTATTCCAAGGCGTTTCTTCGTCCACTTCAGCGCTGGTTTCTTCCTTTCCTAATGCTGCAATCGAACTTACGTAAATCAACTTTTTTATTTTATGAGACAGACAAAGGTTCACGATGTAGGAAGTTCCTTGTTCATTTATTTCAATTAACTTTTTTATTTTGCTGTGAGAAAATGAAATTAATGCTGCACAATGATAAACTTTAGTAATTCCTTGAAATGCTTCCTCAAGGCTAGGGAAGTCTGTTAAATCGCCTTTTCGCCAAACAATTTTTTCGAATTGAGATTTTCCGTCCGAGAACTTTGACTCAAAAATGGATTGAATTGAGTTTTTCTTGGTGTCACTTCTGTAGAGTGCTACTGGATATATGTTTTTCTCTGCCAAATGACATAACAAATACGATCCTATAAAACCTGTGGCTCCTGTGACTAAAATCATTGATTAAAATTACTGCTTTTTGAAGAATAATTTTTTGTTTTACGCTATAAATCTATCTTTGTAAAACAAAATAAAAAAATGTCTAAAAACTTTGTTGAAGAACTGCGCTGGAGAGGAATGTTGCATGATATTATGCCAGAAACTGAGGCCCATCTATTGGCCAATTCAAGCTCTGGTTATATTGGTTTTGATCCCACAGCAGATTCCTTACACATTGGTAGCTTGGTTCAGATTATGATACTGATTCATTTTCAGAAGGCGGGGCACCGGCCCATCGCACTTTTGGGAGGGGCCACAGGAATGATTGGTGATCCTTCTGGGAAATCAGATGAAAGAAACCTTTTGGATTCCAAAGCACTTGAGAGAAATGTTTCTGGAATCAAGCAACAACTAGAAAAATTTCTTGACTTTAACAAAACGAACTCTGCAGCAGCTCAGTTAGTTAATAATTACCATTGGATGAAAAATTATTCATTGATTGATTTTTCAAGAGATATTGGTAAGCATTTGACCGTCAACTATATGATGGCGAAAGACTCCGTTAAAAAACGTTTGGGAAGTGATTCTAAGGTTGGGATATCTTTTACTGAATTCACCTATCAGCTGCTCCAAGGCTATGATTTTTTATATCTCTATCAAAATATGGATTGTAAAATTCAGATGGGAGGTAGCGATCAGTGGGGAAACATAACCACGGGAACAGAATTGATTCGGCGCAAGGCTTCTGGAAAAGCCTACGCTATCACCTGTCCTTTGATTACAAAATCAGACGGAACCAAGTTTGGCAAGTCAGAAGGAGGAAATGTTTGGTTGGATAAAAGCAGAACTTCCTCTTATAAATTTTATCAGTATTGGTTAAATGCCACAGATGAAGATGCTGAGAAATACATTAAAATTTTTACGCTACTGACGCAAGAAGAAATAGTATCACTGACGAGTGAACATAAAGAAACTCCACACTTAAGGCTTTTGCAAAATAAAATTGCCGAAGAGGTAACGCAAATGGTACATTCTAAAGAAGATTTAGAAAAAGCAAAGCAAGCCAGTAAGATATTGTTTGGAAGATCGACAGCGGAAGACCTTATTCAACTTGATGAAGACACTTTTCTGGTGGTTTTTGAAGGCGTGCCTCAGGCAGAAATTTCAAAAAGTCAATTTCAGAGTGGAATTGAAATGATTAATCTTTTGGCTTCTGAAACAGGTTTTTTAAAATCAAACGGCGAGGCAAGAAGGGCTTTGGCTGAAAACTCGATTGCGGTGAATAAAAACAAGGTTGACGAAAACTATGTCATTGCTGAAAATGACCTGATTGATAAAAAATATATTTTATTACAAAGAGGAAAGAAAAATTATTTTATTTTAAAAGTAGTTTAATTAAAAAACCATCAAATTACAACCTCTAACTTCTGAGTGATCAAAACGGCCCAATACTTCAAAAGTTCCATCCGAAAAAGTTTTTCCTAAATCCTGAGTGGCAATAAATGAACACGAATCGCGATTGGCTAAATCTATTATGTTTAATCCTCCCGTTTTTTCATATCCAAGATTTTGAAAGGGATCTTCGCTTTCTCTTGTGGAAACACGCATCCAGGGAGGACAACTAAACCTACCATTCCCTTTCGAATAGGCCTGAGAAAGTAGCTCGGTCATTCCGTATTCTGAATGTATTTTTTCAACACCAAAACCTTTAGAAAGTTTTTGATGCAATTCACTTCTTGTCAGTTCTTTTCTTCGGCCTTTCATCCCCCCAGTTTCCATTACTACTGTATTTTTTAATTTAAACTTGTGTTTTTCAATTAAGTCAAGTAGGGCAAAAGAAACGCCGATTAATAATGTTTTTTGACTTCGCTCCTCAAGATCGAGAATCTTTTCCTTTAAGCGATCCCATTCGTTTAGATAAAATCCACTTTCGGGTTTATTACTCTTGGAGATTAAATCAGAAACCATATAAGTTAATGAAGAACCTTCGCGGTCTGCATAAGAGGGGAGTAGTGCCAAAACAATACAATCTTCAATTGAACCATAAAATCTTTCAAAACAGTTTTTAAAGCTTAATTTATAATCATTCAAATCTCGAATAAAATGTTTTGAGGCGATCGAAGAAGTGGTGGTGCTTGAGCTAAATTCTTTTATAATGTCTTCTTTGAAGGAAATAACTGACATTGATTTAAAAAAGGAAACGGGTAAAAAAGGAATATTCTTTGATTGCAAGATGTCAGAAGCAGAACGATTGATTAAGTCACAATAGGAACGGTAAACCGAATTGTTTTCATATTGAAAGTTGAACGTATCAAGCGCTAATCTTTCAAACGATTCTTCGGATTTAATTTTCCAAAAAGGGTTAAGGTCGAAAGAATTCATTAAAACTCAAGTGCTAAAGACATGAAAAATTAGGGAATCAACAGTCTTTTTAAACCCATGTGATTGCCTTGAATAAGCTTAACAAGATAGATTCCAGTTTTGAGGTTTTGAAGAATAATACGACTTTCTAGTGTTTCTTTTTCAAACACTACTTCACCCAAAACATTCAATATTATTAAATTTTTCACTTCAGAACGTCGAGAATCTATGTTTAAGTATTCACCAGTCATTGGGTTAGGATAAATCTTAAAGTCTAATTTATGAATGATCTCTTCGATAGCCGAACCGCCATTCGTTGTATCTACTCCAAAGGCTTCATAATGGCCTTGTGCCGAAGCAAAAACGCTAAACAATACAAAAGTAAGAAACACAGAAAAACGCATAATTGTAAAAATCGAATTATTCTTTACCTTGTAAAGGTAGTAAATATTAAAAGGATTAGGTGAAATGTATTGCATATGATAATTATTTATTAACGTTAACAACCATTTAAATTTATATTTTAGTAAAATATAAGAAGTAAATGAAAAAAACAGGAATAAGAATCTTATTGGTTGACGATGATCCTGATGTCATTGAAATTATTCGATTTAATTTACATCAGGAAGGGTATAGTATTTCAACAGCAAGTGATGGGGAAAAAGCAATAGAGGAGGCGGATAGAGAAGTTCCTCATTTAATCATCATGGATGTTATGATGCCCAATATGGATGGAATTGAAGCTTGCGGATTATTGCGAAAAGACCCTCGTTTCAAAGAAACGATCATAATGTTTCTTACTGCACGAGGCGAGGATTATTCTCAGGTAGCTGCTTTTGATGCTGGTGCAGATGATTATGTCACCAAACCGGTCAAACCAAAGATTTTGGTTTCTAAGGTAAAAGCGCTTCTTCGGAGATTGAGAGATGAGGATAAAAACGAAGAGAAATTACAAATAGGTAAACTTATTATTGATAGGGAGGAGTATCAGGTTACTTTTGATGGTAAGGTTTTTTCACTGCCAAGAAAAGAATTTGAATTACTCTTTTTGTTGGCATCAAAACCAGGAAAAGTTATTAAAAGAGAAAAAATAATGGAAATTGTTTGGGGTAGTGAAGTTGTTGTGGGAGACCGAACCATTGATGTTCATATCAGAAAATTAAGAGAAAAAATCGGCGATAAATATTTTAAAACGGTAAAAGGAGTTGGTTATAAATTTGTGCCACTTAACTTGTAGTATTTGTGTTTAGATTTAAGAACTATAGAATAGCATTTAACCTTTCAGTCCTACTGATGACCGCCCTTCTTGTTGGTTTTTTTATTTTTTATTTTTTCAGTTCAGTTAAATTCACCTTTCAAGATATTATGCTTGGAGCGGTCTTAATTTTGCTGTTTTTTATATTCTCGATTCTGTTACTTCACCTTAGGATCGAACGATCTATCCTAAGAAAGCTAAAAGGCATATATGATGACCTTTCCCCTTCTGGATTTTCTGAGAACAGAGAGGCAATCGATTCCGATATGGAATCCTTAAAAGAAAGTCTTCGTCAGTTTGCGGACGATAAAAAACTTGAAATTGAAGTGCTTAAAGACAAAGAAAGCTACAGGAAAGAGTTTATTGGAAATATATCTCATGAATTAAAAACTCCGCTATTCACAATTCAGGGGTATGTTTTAACGCTACTAGAAGGCGGTATAAATGATAAGGATTTAAGAGAAAAGTATCTTAAAAGAACCTCCAAAGGAGTTGAGCGACTTGTATATATAGTTAAAGATTTAGACTTAATCAATCAGTTCGAATCTGGAATAAAATCTATTGAAAGAATTGATTTTGATATTAGAAAATTGGTTGAAAATGTATTTGAACTTTTTGAAATGCAGGCCAATAAGAGTGAAATCACACTTTCACTTGAAAGCACAAATTTCCAACCGATACTTGTAAATGCCGATGAGGAGAGGATTCAACAGGTATTAACCAATTTGGTGATCAACTCGCTAAAATATGGAGTAAACAAAGGGACCACAGAGATTACTATTCAAGACCTTAATGAGGAGAAAGTCATAGTGAGGGTTACTGACAATGGTGAGGGTATCGAGAGAGAACATCTGCCAAGGCTTTTTGAGCGTTTCTATAGGGTAGATAAATCTGGAAACAGAGAGCAAGGAGGCTCAGGTTTGGGGCTAGCAATTGTCAAACACATTATTGAAGCACATCAAGAGAAAATATTTGTTGAAAGCTCACCAGGGGTTGGTTCAGAATTTTCATTTACACTTCAAAAAACTTAAAATTAAAATTCTTGAGTAATGTTAGAATTCAAATCTCTATTTTCGCCCTATAGATTAAACCTGTGGGAAGCAAAAACAAATTAAAAAGATTTAGAGAGAATAGTACTTTCTCAAATGTTATTCAACCTGAAAGGGAAGATTTATTGCTAAACTCTTTTCCGCTTAAAGGCAAGTGGCATAGTGAATATTTTAAAAATGATAATCCGATCATGCTTGAGTTAGGTTGTGGTAAAGGTGAGTACTCCGTTCATTTGGCGGAATTAAATCCTCAAAAAAACTTTATAGGTATAGATACAAAAGGGGCTCGTTTTTGGAGAGGAGCCAAGACTGCTTTAGAAAACGACCTTTCTAATGTGGCTTTTATTAGAGCACAAATTGAACTTATTACGCAACTTTTTGATAAAGGTGAGGTTGCTGAAATATGGATTACTTTTCCGGATCCTCAAATAAAACATAAACGGACCAAGCATCGGTTGACTTGCCCGGAACTTTTACATCAGTACAAACAAGTTCTTATTCCAGACGGAGTTATGCATCTAAAAACGGACAGTGAATTCCTACATGGTTACACCCTTGGGATATTGAATGACAGTGCCTATGAGATATTATATGCCCATCACAATATATATAATAATGATTATTCTCCTAAGGAGGCCACTGCGGTTCAAACGTTTTATGAAAAGATGTTTCTTGCCGAAGGGAAACCGATAACTTACACTCAATTTAAATTTAAATAGTGTCTAATTTTTTTAGTAATATTTATGAAGTAGTCAAGAAAATACCAGAAGGTTATGTTACCTCTTATGGGGCAATCGCAACCTATTTGGGCGCACCTCAAAGTGCCAGAATGGTTGGTTGGGCTATGAACGCTTCTCATAACTTACCTGATGTTCCTGCTCACAGAGTGGTGAATAGAAACGGACTTTTATCGGGTAAACTACATTTTTCTGGAACCAACTTAATGCAGCAGCTTCTGGAGAATGAAGGGCTAACAATTAGGGACAATCAAATTCTTAATTTTAAGGATTTTTTTTGGAATCCATCGCTTCATCTACCTCCCTTCGAATTTGATTTGTAAACTTTTGTTTCCAAGCAGATTGCATTATATTTGTTATCCTATTTAAAGAAGGTATTATCAAATGAAAATCAATAAAAATGATGTTGTTGCGGTTTTAAAAACGATTAGCGCACCAGGCGAAGGAGAAAATATAATAGACAGTGGAGCGATCACTAACATAATGATTTTCGGAGATCAAATCGACTTGGATGTAACCTTGGCGAATCCCAGCCTCCAAGCTAGAAAAAAATTAGAGGTTACCATTTTGGAAGTCCTTCACCAAAAGATTTATGAAAAAGCTAAAATAAAAATCAACATCAAGGTAAATACACCACCGCCTGCTGCCGAACCTATCAAGGGAAAGTCGATACCAGGGATTGATTCTATTATTGCAATATCTTCTGGTAAAGGAGGTGTAGGAAAGTCCACAGTAACAGCCAACATCGCTGTAACCCTTGCGAAAATGGGTTGTAAAGTAGGGATTCTTGATGCAGATATTTATGGCCCCTCTATTCCAACAATGTTTGACATGGAAGGCGCACGACCAATTTCAATAAACATTGATGGGAAATCAAAAATGGAGCCCATTGAAAATTATGGAGTTAAAGTACTTTCAATAGGTTTTTTTACAAAACCTGACCAGGCAGTTATTTGGCGAGGACCGATGGCCGCCAAAGCTCTGAATCAAATGATTTTTGATGCCGCTTGGGGCGAACTTGATTTCTTATTAGTTGATTTGCCTCCAGGTACGGGAGATATTCATTTAAGCATTGTTCAATCTTTACCCCTTACTGGGGCAGTGGTCGTAAGTACGCCGCAAAACGTTGCTCTTGCCGACGCTCGTAAAGGAATTGCGATGTTTGCCCAAGACAGCATAAGCGTTCCTTTGTTAGGGATTATTGAAAACATGGCTTATTTCACACCAGAAGAATTACCAAACAATAAATATTATATCTTTGGAAAAGAAGGAGCTGAAAATCTGGCCAAAGACAAAGACGTTCCATTTTTGGGAGCTTTGCCCCTTGTTCAAAGTATAAGAGAGGCTGCAGATGTTGGAAGACCAGCAGCATTACAGGATGGCACTGAAGTTGAGAAATCTTTAGTTGTAGTAACTCAGAATTTGGTCGCACAATTGTTAAAAAGAAACACGACCTTGCCCCCAACTAAAGCTGTGGAAATCACCAATATGGTGGGCTGTTCAGCCATAAAATAAAACTATGAACTCAAAAAAAATTAGAGAAAAAGTTCTTATCGCACTAGAGGAAATACGTCCTTTTCTCGAATCTGATGGTGGGGACATTTCTTTGGTGTCTATTGATGAGGATAAAATAGTAAATGTTCAACTCCACGGTGCATGTGTTTCCTGCACGGTCAATCAAATGACCCTCAAATCAGGGGTAGAGATGACCATTAAAAAGTACGTTCCACAAATCGAAAAAGTTGTAAGCATAACGCCCTAGTTCAATGGTAAAAACGGATATTATTATTATTGGCGCTGGACCGACAGGCTTATTCGCTGTTTTTCAAGCAGGTTTACTTAAATTAAGATGTCATTTAATAGATTCACTTCCAATTCCAGGAGGTCAATGCTCAGAGATTTATCCAAAAAAACCCATCTATGACATTCCTTCTCAGCCTGAGATTTTGGCAGGAGATTTAGTAGATAACTTGATGAAACAAATCAGACCTTTTCAACCGGGCTTCACCTTGGGTGAGTGTGCTCAAACTATCGAAAAAAACTCATCTGGCGATTTTATTGTCACCACAAACAAAGGTACAAAGCATCATGCGCCTATAGTCGCTATTGCTGGGGGCTTGGGAACTTTTGAGCCGAGAAAGCCTAACTTAGTTAATCTTGAAAAGTTTGAAAACTATGGGGTTGACTATATGATTAAAGATCCTGAAAAATATAATAACAAGAAAGTTATTATTGCTGGGGGAGGAGATTCGGCATTAGATTGGACTATTTTTTTAGCGAATATTGCTAAAGAAGTCACTTTGATTCACCGAAGAGATGAATTTCGTGGTGCGTTAGATTCGGTTGAAAAAGTCCAAAAATTAAAAGATGACAATAAAGTTAAATTAATTACTCCTGTAGAGGTTACAGAACTTCACGGGCAGGATTTTTTAGAGTCAATTGTTATATCTAATGGAGGAATGATAAAGACTATTACGACGGATTATTTCATCCCACTTTTTGGGTTAACGCCCAAGTTAGGCCCAATCGCAGGTTGGGGTTTAGAAATCGAAAAAAATGCAATTAAGGTTAACAATAGCTTAGATTATCAAACCAATATTCCGGGAATCTATGCCATCGGGGATGTAAATACTTACCCAGGCAAGTTAAAACTCATTCTTTGTGGCTTCCATGAAGCCACCCTAATGTGTCAAAGTGCTTTTCAAATGATTTATCCTGATAAAAAAAACATTTTAAAGTACACTACTGTTAGTGGTGTATCTGGCTTTGATGGCAGCAGAAAAGAAGCCAAGAAATCTACAATTAAAGCAATTAAATAGAAATGGATCAAGACGTTACAATCACCGTTATTGACAGAGAGGGAAAATCACACGAACTGATAGCCCCTACGGATATGGCAATGAACCTTATGGAAGTTTGTAAAGCTTATGAGCTCCCTGTTGAAGGAACTTGTGGCGGTATGGCGATGTGCGCATCTTGTCAATGCTATTTAGAGAGCGAACATGATTTACCTGAAAAATCTGACGACGAAGAAGCCATGTTATCTGAGGCTTTTCACGTAAAAGAAAACAGCCGATTGGGGTGTCAAATTCATATGTCAAAAGCACTTGAAGGACTTACCGTGGAGTTAGCTCCAGAATAAATTATTCCTAGATTATTTAAAAAAAAGTTGTGAAAAAACTCCTTCATTTCTGATTTTTTCGCCATCAGGTTTATAAGAAAACATTATTTTTCTTGATTCAATTTGTCATGAGTCCAACCGATCAATGCTCCGCCAATATCAAAATAGAAAATACTCCAAACAACATCTACCAAAGAAGCTTGGAGGTCAATTAGGTTTGCTGTTGCATAGTTGAAAAGACCAATTCCGAATCCAACAAAAAAACTGATCAAAGTGCCGAAATTAAAACCTGATTTTAGACTGTAATTACCCATCGACCACCTGCTATAAAGCAATGAAATCACATACGACTGAAACAAAACGCCGAAGGCAATAAATCCCATTTTAACTTTTACTTCAAAAGGTACGTTTATCACATGATTTTAAAAATAATTTATGGCTATGATGTCGTAGAAACACCAGCCAACAAAAAAGAGAAAAAAGAAACCGATGAAGGTTCATGCTAAAGTTAATTTAGAAAACATAATGTTAAGGTTTGAGTTGAACGTTAAGTTACAAAAACACTTTAAAATTGACTTTTTTCACAAGTAGTTTAGGACTACGATTGCTGTATTAAGCAATGTCGCAAAAGCGACCCATGCCAAATAAGGGTAGAGTAATTGAGCCGATAATAAATCAACCATTTTGAACCATTTGATCGAACGTTCAATTAAAATCAACAGTATTATAATCACAACGAATCCCAGAACAGGGTTTTTCAATCCAAAAAACACCAGAGACCAAAGTCCATTGAAAATCAGCTGGAATCCAAAGTGGTATAAAGCAGTTTTTCCCCAGCGGTGATGAAGCCCAAAAAACCAAATTCGACCAACAGCAATTCCCATTAACAAATAGAGTAAAGTCCAGACAGGCGCAAACAGCCAATTGGGAGGATTGAAAAAAGGTTTTTTCAGGGTTGGATACCAAGTATCGACTGAAATCCGAGTGGCCATACTTGAAAAGTAACCCACTGCAAGACAGATTAAAACACCAATTAAAACGTTGATTAATAATTTTCGTCGCATACTCAAAGCTAACCCAAATAATTAAGCTTTTATTGCTTTTAAATAAGAAGTTCAAAAGCTTATCTTTGTATTCGATGGTGGAAAAAAAATTTATTTTTAAGTCTAGTTCAGCTATAAATCACCTTGCTACTTGGCAAGCACCTAGTAACATTGCATTGGTTAAATATTGGGGGAAACACGGCGATCAGCTTCCTAAAAACCCATCAATTAGCTTCACGCTTTCTAAATGTGTAACAAAGACTACAGTTGAATTCACTCCTCGTTTGTCTGAAAATGATCCTTGGTTTTCTTTTCTATTTGAAAATAAAGAACAAGTGGATTTTCATACAAAAATTAAACAATTCTTAGATCGAATTTCAATATACATGCCAGGGATAAAATTTCAACACATGTCAATTAGCAGTAGTAATTCCTTTCCTCATAGCAGTGGAATTGCTTCATCAGCTTCAGCGATGGCTGCCCTAGCTTTATGTCTTATGGATTGGGAAAAAAAATTAAACCCAGTGCTTGGTGACGGTTTATTTAAAACCAAAGCTTCTTTTTTAGCAAGACTAGGCTCAGGAAGTGCTGCAAGAAGTATCGAAGGGCCTTTAACTGTTTGGGGTGAAAATTCCACATTTAAAAATAGTACAGACATTTATGCTGTGCCATTGACCTCTAAAATTCATGATGTTTTCCATAATTTTCAGGATACCATTTTAATTGTTGACCGAGGCACTAAAAAAGTGAGTAGCAGCCTTGGACATCAGCTTATGAATGGACACCCTTTTGCTGAAAACAGATTCCTACAAGCCAACGATAATTGTGAGCTTCTCAGTAAAATCCTTGTAAGTGGAGATTTAGATGCTTTTATAGAAGTCGTTGAATCCGAAGCCCTCACTTTGCATTCCATGATGATGACCTCTAGTCCGAGATTTATTTTAATGCAGCCCAACACACTAACTGTCATTAATAAAATTTGGGATTTTAGAGCAGCTACGCAACTTCCATTGTGCTTTACTTTAGATGCAGGAGCGAATGTACACTTGCTCTATCCAGAAACGCATGCCCCAGCCATTAAGATTTTTATTCAAGAAGAATTATCACAGCATTGTGAAGCGGGACAATTTATTGAAGATCAAGTTGGTCAGGGGGCAAAAAAACTTTAATTTAGATTTATGAAAGGTCCACTTTTTTACGCTAAAATTTTACTTTTTGGAGAATATGGAATTATTAAGGATTCAAAAGGACTTTCTATACCTTATAATTTTTTCAGAGGCGCTTTAAAAATCCCGCAGTCTGAAACAGAAATCACAAAAAAATCTCACTCAAAACTCCTTTCTTTTGCTGACTATCTTAGAACAATAGATTCCAAAATAGTTTCTTTTGATTGGACGAGTATAGAAAAAGATTTATCCCAAAAATTATTTTTTGACAGTAGTATACCCCAAGGGTATGGAGTAGGAAGTAGTGGAGCACTTGTTGCGGCTTTTTATGACCGTTATGCTGCTGACAAAATTACTGTACTAGAAAACTTGACTTCTGAGAAACTTCAAAAGCTCAAAGTTGTGTTTTCAACTATGGAATCTTTTTTTCACGGAAAATCCTCCGGCTTAGATCCTTTAAATAGTTACTTAAGTTTGCCTTTGTTGATTCATTCTAGTGAAAAGATTGAAACAACGGGGATTCCTTCTCAAAATCTAGAAGGGAAAGGTGCGGTTTTTTTACTAGATAGCGGCGTTTTAGGAGAAACTGCGCCAATGGTATCCTTATTTTTTGAAAACATGAAAGACGAAGGTTTTAGTAAAATGATGCGAAATCAATTTACCACGACTACGGACAATTGTGTTGAAGATTTTTTGAATGGAAACATTAAGTCACTATTTAAAAATATTAAATCTTTATCTTCATTAGTTCTTAATAATTTCAAGCCGATGATTCCAAATCATTTTCATGAGCTTTGGAAAAGGGGAATTGATTCCAATGCTTATTTTCTCAAGCTCTGTGGGTCAGGAGGTGGAGGCTATATGCTAGGATTTACTGAAGACTTTGAAGCAGCATCCAAGGAGCTCGAAGGACATCGTTTGGAAGTGGTTTATCACTTTTAAAGTCTGCCATGCCAGTCTCTAGATCACATCAGCGATTAGCAATCAAAATATTCGGATTATTTAGTTTGGTAAGGGGATACAATATTGTTGTATTGATCCTGGCGCAATACCTGACCTCCCGTTATATCCTTGCCCCCTCCAGTTCGTTTTATGAAATTCTTTTCGACCTTAAACTTTTTTATTTGGTTTTAGCGACTGCCTTTTCAACAGCTGCCGGTTATATTATAAATAATTTTTATGATGCTGAAAAAGACAAAATCAATCGACCAAAAAAATTCTTATTAGAACATTTGTTGTCTCAGCAAAGTCAGCTAGTCTTGTACTTTCTTCTCAACGGAGCTACATTAATTGCTGCTGGTGCGGCTTCTTTTAAGGCAATTTTATTCTTTACGGTTTACATTTTTGGTATATGGATTTATAGCAGTAGCCTAAAACGTCTTTTTTGGATCAGTAATCTTTTTGCCACACTCTTGGCGATTATTCCTTTTTTTGCAGTTACTATTTATTTTAAAAATTTTGAAGCCGTCGTAATCTATCATGCGAGCTTTTTATTTTTATTGATTTTAATTCGTGATATCGTAAAAGATCTTCAAAACTATAAAGGAGATTGGGTACGCAGCTATCAAACCCTTCCAATTGTATTTGGCAATCTAAAAACTAAAATAATAGTTTCAGCCTTGATTTTTTTAAATTCTGTTCCAATTTTTCTTTTGATTCAAAGCCATTTGGGGTTGATGACTTATTACTTCTACTTCTCAATTCCATATTTGCTTTTTGTTCTTGTACTCCTCTGGATAGGATCGACTCAAAAGATGTATCTTTGGATACATAATTTGCTTAAGATTTTAATATTATTAGGAGTCATAGGCATTTATTTTATGTACAAATAACAAATTCTCACCGTGCGATATAATCCAAAAAAGAAGTCAGATAACGACAATTTAAACCGAGGTACTAGAACAGTAAAAAGACTGAACAAATACCTTTCCAATGCAGGACTTTGTTCTCGAAGAGAAGCCGATCAGCACATTGCCATGGGGTTGGTTTCCGTCAACGGAAAAATCATTACCGAAATGGGGTACCAAGTAAACCCCGGTGATGAGGTGAGATATGATGGTCAACGTGTTAGAGCAAGTGAGCCCATTTATCTTTTACTTAATAAACCAAAAGGTTTTGTTGCAACTGCTCAAGGGGGAATTGTTAAGAAGTCTGTTCAAGAGTTAATTCGTAACGCGCATCCAGAAAATGTTTCTCCAATTGGGGACATGGGTAGACCAATCACAGGCTTGTTGTTTTTTACTAATGACGATGCCCTAAGAAAAAAGCTTAATAATGCTCAAAAGAAAATCCTTATGGTTTATCAGGTTGTTTTGGATAAAAGCATAAGTGCTGCCAAAATAGAGATGCTTAAAAGCGGAATTGGTCTTAGGGGTTTTGTATATCAAGTTAAAGATGTTGAATATATAAAAGGTGGAACCAAACGTGAAATTGGAATAGAAGCTTATAATTTGACTCCTGGTACACTAAGTAAAATGTTAGAAAAATTAGAATTCGAAGTTTTACAAATGGACAGAATGCTTTTTGCTGGTTTAACAAAAAAGGATTTACCTAGAGGTAATTGGAGGAAACTTACCCTCAAAGAAGTTAACTTCTTACAAATGCTTTAATGCGATTGGCTTTACCACTTACCTCTAAAATTAATAGCAGATAAACGGGTAAGTATTCTAGAAATAATATTAGTGGATTAGTATAAACCTCATGTATTCCATAGCTGGTATAGCTTAAGGTGACTGTTGCCGTCCATAACAATGCAAATCGATAGTTTGTGAAAACACCAAATAGTAAAGGAGTGATCACATACCATGGGTGAACGGTTGTGCTTATAAACAGATAGGCAGTGATGAGAAACAACATGCTTTTAAAACGTCTTGACAGGGTATCGTTTTTCTTTACAACAGAAAAAACAAATACCATTCCCATTATAACGAAAGGTGTGAATTTTCCAATTATTTTAATGACATTATAACCTCTGATTTGATAACCCACGGATCGGATTAAGTTGTAAATACTGCCGTTGAATTCAAAAGTATCAAACCAAAGTCTTATGGTTACCCAGTAATTCCCTCCCATTAAAACCGACAAATAGGGACCCCAAATCACCAAAGAGGAGAAGCCAACACTTCCAAGAAAATAAAAACGAACTTTCCATTTCTGAGGGTAGATTAAAATTAATAAAAAGAAGAGTGGAATTAATTTTGCACCAACTCCCATCGCCATAAAAACGCCAGCAAGGAGTGGTCGATTCTCAATCAGCATAAACACTGCAAATAGAAGAAAAAGCAACATCAGACCTTCGCCATGTAAATTGCCGATCAGTTCAATTATGACCAATGGGTTTAAGAAATACCATCCAATGTTTTTCTCAGGAAGTTTTAATTTTTTTAACAGTTCTTTTCCAACAAAAAACAATCCAACATCGGCAGCAATATGAACGAGCCGGAGTCCTATAATCATGTAAAATAACTTTCCATTACTTACAAATGCCAAAACAGTAAAAAGCCATTGACTGACTGGGGGATAATTGGAGTAATTAGATTGACTCAATTCTCCCATTCCATCAAACAGTGTTTTTGAAAACAAAGACTTTTGATCAGAAGAGAGTAATTCATTAGGCGAAAACTCATAGGGATTAAAACCTAATAGCTGAATTTCACCATCCCAAAAAAATCTACAAAAATCTTGAGAAAGCCAAGGGGTAGAAAAAAGTAAGATTAGGCGAAAACCAATCCCGACCCATAAAATCTCCTTCCATCTAATTTCTTTTGTTTTTTGGAGCCAAAAATAGGACAGGAACATTAGGGCGAAAGAGGAGATTAACTCAAAATGAGAGGATCTTTCGATGAAATACCCTTGGTATGCATAACAGATTAATCCGATGATTATGCAGCCATAAGATATTAATTTATTACGGCTCATTTTCCTTCAATAAATGATCGTAATGACACATAACCAAAACCACAAAACAACATCAGATGGAATGGGAATAACCCGAAATCTCCTTCTTTACCCACGGTGAAAGCACTGTACATTCCAAATAAAAAATAAATCACTAAAAGGCTCTCAACTTTAGTATTTTTCGAGATTTTACGATTAATATATTTATTTTTTAGTAAGGTTTTTTTAAAAGATTTTTCATTGAATTTTGGAGTTCTAACAAAGGGTGTTTTTTTACCCAAATGGCCTTGAAGTACTGCAATCGAATTGTGAAATGAAAAGCCCATGGCAAGCGTTAAGAAGACGACGAAACTTTGAGCGTATTTTATGAAACTTAAAAAACCACTACTATAAATTCGTTTGTGGATTTGCCAGTAACACATAAAGAAAATTAATGTGCTTATAACAAATATTGAAGAGAGATTAAAATACAAGCTTAAATCACTCCATCTGGATTTGATGTAAAGCATGGGTATGCTGAGGATAGCTATGATAAAAATATTTAAAAACATGGTGCTGTTTAAGAGATGCATTAATGCACAAAGTTTTGTTTTAAGTGATGTTTTTTTAGAATATAAAACTTTTTTAATCATTTTCTGAAAAGTTTCGGCACCTCCTTTGTTCCATCGATATTGTTGTGAACGAGCAGCACTAATTAGAACTGGTAGTTCAGCAGGGGTGATGATGTCCTCTAAGTATTTAAATTTCCATCCACGAAGCTGTGCTCGGTAACTCAAATCTAGATCTTCAGTTAGTGTATCCGCCTGCCAATTACCGGAATCGATGATACATTCTTTCCTCAAAATACCAGCAGTACCATTAAAGTTTATAAAATGATTCTGACTGTTACGGCCAATTTGTTCCAAAGTAAAATGGGCGTCTAGTGCAAATGCTTGAACACTAGTCAATATGGAATAATTTGGATTTTGATGGCCCCAGCGAGTTTGGACTACCCCAATTTTTTCATCTTGAAAATGGGGTGTTGTATTCAATAACCAATCTTTTTCGGGTAGAAAGTCAGCATCAAAAATTGCAATAAATTTACCTTTTGCACTTTTTAGCCCTTCTTTTAAAGCACCCGCTTTAAAACCGGTTCTGATTTCTCGCCTTAAATGAATGATGTCAATTCCCTTTTCTTTTATTTTTGAGATCAATGCTTCTGTTAATGAAACGGATTCATCGTCAGAATCATCTAATACCTGAATTTCTAATCTTTCTTTAGGGTAATTAAGTTCGCTAATGTTTGTTAAAAGCTGCTCCATCACATAGACTTCGTTGAAAACAGGGAGCTGAATAGTAACCTTGGGAAGTTGTTCCCAAGGAATTTTTTTTGGAGGATCTAGTTCTTTTTTTATCTTTTGAAAATTGAGATAGTTTCTAAGTAGATACAATTGGGACAGGCTGTAAAGGAATATAAAAAACAACGAAAAGCTGTAAATAATAATTAAAAAAACCGCAAGTAAATAAGAGAACTGTTCGATATTATTTTCCATTTTTAAAGTAGTATTTAAAAATCCATCCTAATATCTTAATAGTAGCCATGACCGTTCCTACAAGAGTTCCAGAGACTTTTGATTTTCCGATTCTTTTTTTATAGCGAACAGGGACTTCACAATAAGTAAACTTATTTCCCAATATTTTTAGCTGCATTTCTACCGTCCAACCATAAGTTTTGTCCTGCATTTCTAGCTTATTTAGTACCTCTAGTTTGATTGCGCGAAAAGGCCCTAAATCACTAAAGTTCCCACCATAGAGTATTCTTATCAATACACTTGCGAGTTCATTTCCGAAAATTTGCTGAGGTGTCATTGATCCTCTTTCTCTTTTGCTTTTCACACGAGAACCTACTACAAAATCTATCTGATCCTCTAAAATAGGTTTTATTATTTCATTTAAATCTTCAGGGTAGTCAGAATAGTCACCATCTAAAAAAACGATAATTTCTGGAGGTTCTGTTAAGTTGTTGAAGTAATTAATTCCGCAAAGACAGGCATGACCATATCCCTTTTTAGGTTCATTCAACACGGTCGCTCCAGCAGAAATTGCTTTGATTTGAGTTTCATCGGTGGATCCATTATTAATTACAAGTATTTCGTCAGCTAATGAAGGAATTTTGGTTATTACTTTTTTAATTGATAGTGCCTCGTTATAAGCGGGAATAATAACTCCTATTTTCTGCATATTATTAAATTACAATTGTTATTTAACAATATATTCTTTTTGTCTAGCTGGATCAATATAATTCTCAAATAACCAAGAGCTTCCAAAATACCAAGTGTAATATAGTAATGATGTAAAAAGGATTAATATTAACCCAAAAATCAACTTATTCATTTTCTTTTGTCTAGGTGAGTTAAGACTACAAGATTCTTTTTTATTATACTGTTTAATTCCAAAAAGAATAATTAATATCCCAATCACACGAATAAACCAAGAATAAATATTTGGAGCACCATCTTCGTCGATGTTATAAAACGCATCTGCGAAGCTAAAAGCAAAGCTTGCAGAACCTAATCCTAGAAGAAAAAGAATAGAGGGGGCTACACAGCAGAACAACGCTGTAAGAGATGATATAAAACTATATCTTAAGATATCTTTTATCATATAAAAATTTAAGTAAATAATTGATGTAAATTTAGTTTTTTTTCCTAAAACTATGCTTGTGAATCTATTTTTAGGCACATAGGTTATATTGATGAAACGATTTAATTTGTTTAAACAACCAAATGTTACCTACCATTTTTCATAATATGAATTTACCACATTTGAATTAAACCCTGAAAAAATCATTATTCTTACAATTATATGTCTTAGTTGAGTTTTGAAAACCCCATTTTTTAAAAATTTTCTTCCAGAGGTACTTACGGATTTCGGTAAAATTTCAAAGTTACCATGGCGATAAATCTTTCTGCATAAAAGTAAATCTTCAGCGATGTTATAATGTTCATCAAATCCATCTAGATCACTGAATAAATCTTTGTGAACCATCAGCGTCTGGTCCCCTCCTCGACACCAAGAAATATTTAGACGGCTACCCAGTGCTGCGATTTTTAACGAAAAGTGATCAAGATCAAAGGTCAATGAAAAACACCTTGCTGTTTTTTTGTTTTTCAAGTTTTCAAGCAATAATCGATCAAAATGATACAGTAGTATTGTGTCAGCATGAACAAAGAAAAGCCATTCATTTTTTGCGCAATTAGCACCCTCATTTAGTTGTATTGCACGTCCTTTTTTAGCTTGAATTACGATAATTTTTTCTTGACTTTTTATTAAAGAAACAGTCTCGTCACTACTTTCTCCGTCTACAACAATTATTTCGTGTTTTACTGAGGCTTGGGTTTTTATATGTTTTAAAAAAGGAAGAATACACTTGCTTTCATTATACACTGGAACAATAATGGAAAGATGTTTACTCATTTAAATTCCAATCGTAGGGTAAATACCTGAAGCTTGTTTCTTTATTAATAGTATCATCTCCATATTTTTTAAAAAAATCAACCCGATCATTATAAGAACCAAAGTCTTTCACATACCACATGAAAATTTTAGAAAGCATTGTTTTTTTACTATTAAGTTGGTTTTTGGATTTATCAGACAAAAAATCACAGGTTAAGCGATAGAGTTGTTGCTCTAATTTCAAACTACTAAAAGCCTCGTTTAAAAGCTTAGGGCAAGAGACGGAACCACAGTTTATTGCGAAATGAATTCTTGGTTCATTCATCTTTCTTAACACTTCATGTTCTATATCACCCAAACTGTAAGATTTGCCTTCTATTTCAATAACCTTTCGGCCCCATGGATCTTTAAGATCTTTTATGCTTTTTAAAGGATAGTTTTGAAGGATCAATTGTACCGTCAATCCATTGTAAGTATTTATCCAATAAGCCATTATATCGTTTTTGGGCCAAAATTCTTGTGGTGGATGATCTTTTAAAGCTTCAAGGTAGGATTCAACGTCATAAATTGAATTTTTCCAACTATTGTAATTTACTTTACCGGTTTCGGAAACGAATTTTTTTAGCTGTTTATCCCATCTTTCATGGATGTTTTTTTGAGAAAAGTTAAGTGTTAAAAACAGGGTCAATAAGAATGAGATTTTGAGCATAATAATTAATTTTTAGCAATATCCTCCACCATCGTAATGGAATGTTGCATGTGAAATAAAAATATCTTTTCGAGTTAATTCTAACAATGAATTCGCTGTTTTATCACAAATAGCGAGCGGTTGATTTTGTAAAAGCACATGGCCATTGCCATCATCAAAATAATCTTCGCTTCCAAAATAAATTCCTGTTTTTCCACTGAAAACGCAGGGCCCATCTGCTGGCATCGGATCTTTAATAGCACAAACTTCTATACTCTCAATATAAATTAATTCTTCAGTAGCGTAGTTTAGCGGATCTAAGATGCGATAAGGTCGTTTGGCACGAATTTCAATGGTTCCAAAGCCAACATCAGTTAACATTTTAATGTATTCTTTTAAAGGAATGGAACCCGATATACATAAGGCCCTCAACCTATTGTCATTCCTTAAAGTTTCATTCATCGGCTGATCACAGATAGGATCACTCATTACGAGTCGTCCATTTATTTTTAGTACGCGATACATTTCCTTTAGAGCCTGCTTCAACTCTGTCATTTTAAAAATATTAAAAAGGCAGTTTTGGGCAGCTACATCAATGCTATCCTGTGGAACAGGAAGGTTTAAAGCATCCCCTTTTTTGAGTGTAACAAAATCCGACTTAAACCAATCGTTTTCATTTTCAGCTAGTTTGAAGTTTTCCTTTGAAGCTTCCAACATTTCATCTACAACATCAACTCCAACAACTCCTCCTTTTTCTCGAGAGAAATAAGCAAACTGTAGTAATTCCATTCCACCACCAACACCCACATAAAGCACCTTTGGATTTCCAGTTAAATCCCTTGGGTGTACTGTGCTTCCGCATCCGTAATTCATTTCTTGCATCCGAATTGGTATTGTTAAACCCGGCAATTTCCAAAGGGGAGTAGTAGTACAACAGAGCCCTAAATCTGGTGTTATAGCAGCCTCTTTATACACATCGTGTGTGGTTTTTAAGTATTCCATTTTTTCATTTAATTTATAAATTAAATTTTAGACATCCATTTTTCTAGTAACAAGATAAGCGTATTTTCTCCTTTCTTGGCCATGTCCATTATTTCAGGAATGTTAATCGGTTGTAGGTTATCAGGGTCGCAAGAATCTGTCAATACCGAAAATGCAATTACAGGTATTTTTAATTGATTGGCCACAATGACTTCTGGGACTGTTGACATGCCTACAGCATCCGCTCCAATGATTTTAAGGTAGCGATACTCCGCCGGAGTTTCTAGTTGGGGACCAACAACGGCTACATAAACACCTTGGTGCATTATAATTTCATTTTCACGAGCGATTGTTGTAAGAATTTCGATTGATTTTTGATTATAAGGTTGACTCATGTCAACAAATCTTTCACCAAATTCCTCAATATTTTTCATTGCAAGTGGTGAACCTCCTTGAAGATTGATGTGATCTTCTATCAGCATAATTTCTCCTTTTTTGAATTCAAGGTTGATAGCTCCAGCAGCGTTACTTAACACTAAATTTTTCACTCCCAACAGTTTCATTATTCTTACTGAATATGTAATTTCAAAAAAATCATAAGCTTCATAAAGATGGAAGCGGACATCAAAGACCAAAACTTTCTTTCCAAATAATGTTCCGTAAATCAGTTTTCCTTTATCATAGGAAAGTGTCGTTAGCGGAAAATGCGGTATTTCCTCATAATCAAGAACGATTATGTGTTTAATTTTTTTTACCAATCCCCCCAGACCTGTCCCAAGAATAATTCCAAATTCAGTTGATTCTATTCCTCGTTTTTTAATGAATCTGATTGATTCTTTTAGTTTTTCTATCCTATTCATGCGGTCTAATTTTTTCTAATAAATCAGGGTGATCTTCAAGGTCTTTTAAAATATCTATATCGTTTTTTTCTTCGAGAAGAAACACATCATTTCCTTCTAATGCATTTAACGTTTTACTGAAAACTTGGTCAGTACTCCAAGTTATGTTCTTAAAAATATTTTTTCTCAATTGCTTTAATCCTAACAAGTAATAGCCACCATCTTTTGCTGGTCCTATGACCACATCATGGGTTAACAGTAACTTGAATGACAAATCAATATCCTTTGATTTTAAGCTCCATAAATCACTTCCGATAATTAATACAAACTCAAAACCTTTGTTGAAAGCCCATTGAAAAGCAAGTTGCATTCTTGCTCCTAAATCAGAACCTTCTTGTAGCACTTTATATTGTGCAACTTCATCCCAAAGGTCAGCCTCGGGAATGAATTCACTATAGAAAACGGCAGCTGAGAAACCAGACTCTTTTACGCAGTCTGAAGTGTGTGCCAATAAATAGTTATAGACTTCTAAAGCTTTATGTTTCCCAATCTTTTTCGCTAATCGCGATTTTGCCCCCCCCAATGTTGGGTTTTTACAGAAAACTATGATTAGTGATTTCACGAAATAAATTTACTTAAAATAACTTTGTTTTTTAGCATAA